>ULZG01013781.1_pt1 | contig 67228 bp, 61 predicted proteins | sample 1962881 | NCBI WGS metagenome assembly ULZG01 (sample SAMEA4835883, study PRJEB28245) | human gut metagenome | biome: gut microbiome; material: fecal sample | place: Denmark | collected 2008 | reverse complement strand
ACTGAAATACAACTGTTTGCAATGACTACGGCAAGAATGCCGTAGTCTCCTACAGTTAGCCATTCATCACAATTCTATAGTTTTGACACACCCTCCCCTGATCCAGGAAAGTCCCGAGTAAGCCCCGGGAATTACATAGCCAAGATCATTGGTGTTCATCGTGAGGTGATGTGTTGGCATCTCCTTTCCACAACCCATGCAGGTTGCAATACTCGCGAGCTGATACCTCTTTGGCATCTGTTAGGAAGATTACCTCTGGCTTCTCGCCTGGCTGTAGCTCATGGCGAAGTACATCGGTAGGAGTGAGCAACTCTATCCATTGGATATAATGCTCTGGGAGCATCGGATGCTCTACGCTTCCAACTTTTACACGATAGCCGCCCTCGATTGGTTCTATAACGGGCACATGCTTCTCTTTTGCCGCATCCGTGGTGTTCTCCTTCATCAGTTTCATGGGCTGACCGCAGCAGCTGAGCATGGCTCCTGGATTCACTACCTCTACCACGTTGCCACAAACCGTGCAACGGTAGATTTCTCTTGTTTTAGTCATAATCGTTCCTCCTAAAATTTTGAAATTTAAATGACATCTTTATTCTTTGACGATTATAAAGGTACTCGTTTTCTGTGAGTTACACAAATTTTAGAGCCTTTTTTATTCCAAAATAAAGTTAAAGCTTGTAGATATTCACTTGCGAAACTTTAGTAACCGAAGGTTTTCGTTAAGCCAGATAAGCAGAGCTAAGTTTACTTAAGCTTTGCCATGGCGAGAAAATGTGTTCGTGAAATGTAACAATCTACACCTTAGACCGAGGGTTGAGTGTTGGAAAAGGCATACAAGCATGGTGCGCTCACGAAAGGCAACATCAACAAAAGAGGTTACAATAAGTTTTTATCCATGGATGGTGAGGTGAAAGTCGCCATCAACTATGACCGTATTGCCGACGACTCCAAATGGGACGGCCTAAAAGGATATCTCACAAATACGGATATACCAATACAGGATGTATACACAGCATACCACAACCTTTGGCACGTAGAACGGGCCTTCCGTATAGCCCAATCAAAGATAGAGATACGCCCCATGTTTCACTTTACACGCAAACGCATCGAGGCTCATATATGCATCTGCTTTGTGGCTTTGAAAGTGTACAAAGAATTGGAACGTATGCTGAAAGTCTCAGAGATTAAGATGAGTGTAGACAAGGTGCTTGCATTAGCAAAGACCATCACAACCATACAAATTAAACAACCTATGAACAAGGAGGTTTACACCCAAACCATGCTGATGGCAAGACATCAGAAAATCGCCAAACTCTTTGATGAAGATTTTTGGGGTACGCAATGACGAAGTCAGGAAAAAATCTACCATATCTTCCAGAAATGGCGTAACTGGTTGTTGGTGAATATGATAAGGGCTGGAAGATAACTTGAATGAGAGGGTTATCTTCCAGCCATCTACCATATTTAGATAATGGGTAACTTGATGCCTAATTTGTAGAATCGGACATAGCCAGAAACTTGATTGAAATGGGGTTCTTGTGTACGAGTGAATGTAAAATGGTCTGCTTCTTCTTGATCTGGATAAATGATGAGACATTTGATAGGAGGTGCAGTTTCTTCATTCAAACCAAGTTCTTTATATATAGAAGAAAGACGTGCATAACCGCTTACTTCTCTTGCATCATCCGTACTGATACCTCCGGTATTCTTGTATCTTGGCTTATATTTGGCATCGATGACGTAAGGCTCTGCCCACTGCGATGGGTTGAGAAGATAATCTAACTCTTGGTGGTGAGCACGAAGATGATACTTAACCTCATTTGTGCCAGTAAAGACTTTTTTAAGATGATGGAAGATGTATAATTCAAACAACTTGCTCATGTCAATCCAAAATGGAGGAGTGTCAATTACTTGGCGTCCTGTCACGGTGATGTCGTAACTATACCTTTTGAGCAATAGTTGAGCATAAACAGTTGCTTGATTATACTCTTTGAAGATAGGATTGCCTTTGAATCCTTTAATACTTCGGATGCTAACATCGTCGCCTATGTTAGCAAAATATGGCATAATGAATTTGACTTTTTTGTCCAATACAGATGTATCGATGGTATGTCTGTACATGCCCAACTGATTTACACAGAACCGTAACGCCTTTTTAAGAATTCGGTTTTCGTAAGAATCAATGTCGTAAACTTGGTAACGGCAAACATTGTCAGTTATACGTCCCCTCACCAGATTCTTATGAATGTTTTGGCCTATAAGAATTCGTCCTTTGACTTTGTTTTGGAGGTTTTCTTCAACAACGTAATAACTCTTTTTGAGACCTTTCTTGGCAATTCTTTGCAGAATATTCAGATACTCTGTGATGAGGAATATGCTGAGTAGGTCTTTCTGTTGGGTTACTCTGATTGATGGCTTGTCAAAATGGATTGTGACTAAGTCTGTGAGATGTTCATAGTTGTCGCCTTCTGAAAGCGCATCATTCAACATTTTTACATAGTCAATCTCGAATCCGTCATTCATATTAGGACAGACTTGGATAGCAAGCTCATTTTCCTTGACCCAGTCAATGCCAACAAAATAAGAACCAGTAACCTTTATGAAATTATTTTGTCTGTGAAGTTTAAGACACATTTCATTATTGTTAGATCCTCTTTTGACAGAGTACACAACTTCCTCGCCATCCTCCAAATGGGGGAGGACGGCGTCTGCATCAGTCTGCTGAAGAAGAGTATTATCCAGTATCTGCTCTCGAAGTTGTATAATTCTCATTATTCTGTTGCTATCTGATATAATTCGTCTATAGTGGCCTGAGCATCGCCCGTTAAAACTCCATCTCTTACATATTCTTCAAGAAGAGGGATGATCTCATAAAGGAGTCTGTCACTGGTGTTTTCATCACCGTTTTCGTCCTTCATAATAAAGTAGCTATGACCTATCCAGACATCTTCGGGACGATACTCTTCAGAAAGAGTGTCTGCTGGCAAGAGTTTGAAAGACTGAAGCCATTCACTCTCTTCATACTCGTCATAGTTTCTAATAAATAGTTGACTTACCATTTTGAAGAGATCTGCATTGAATCCTGGAGCATCATCTTCCAATGAGATAGGTTTATAGGCTATGAATGCAAATCGGCGTCTAATGGCATAGTCCAAGGACCCAAGAGAACGGTCAGCGGTGTTCATCGTCGCAATGATGTACACATTCTCCGGAATCTGGAATATTTTCTTTGAATAGGGCAGTATAACGCTTTCGGCATTCTTGCGACCTTTTCTTTTGTCTATCTCAAGAAGCGTGATGAGCTCACCAAATATCTTTGATACGTTGCCTCTATTCATTTCATCAATCACCATAATGTAAGGTTTGGTGTTTGATTCCATGGTTGTTGGCTTCTTGTACTTATCTAAAAGAGTCTTGACTTTGTCAAGGGTTATGGAATTCAAGCGATACACCGTACCCAAGGTTAAAGTCTTACCATCGTTTATGTCAACAATGTTCTCGTTGATCCCTTTCAAAATCCAATTTACCCTTCTTACGCGCTTGTAATCTGGAAGGCTGTCCAAGTATTCATAGTCGCCAGTTACTACGCCAACAGCATCTATTGTTTGATTTGAGAAGCAGCTCATGACAATGTCACCCTCTTTCATTTTGTTAATGAAGGCATCAAGAATCTGTTTACCCTCGCCGTTGTAAATACTCCAATCAGTCTCGTCAGATATGACAGCACCATATTCGTCCCATCCTATACGGATATAATTATTTTCCATGCAGTCTGTACGTACGGGATTATGGCCAGTTCCCATTAAAGAAACCTTCCAAACCACAGCATTGTCTGCAATACCTGCCTGCTTATCTTTAACAACAGGACGCTCAGCATCTTCACATAGTTGCTTGAAGATGCCTTTTTCGACCTCGTATGTAATCTGATTATTGTCGTTGACCAACGGACGAAGACCTTCTATCCAATCTTCGTAATCCATAGATTGGTGAAATGTAGTAAAGGCGATTCTTTTTTCTTGTTTAAGCTGATTGTAACGTTCCATCAGCTCGTCCCGGCCTTTCTCATTTGCCTTAAAATCTGGATCACAGAGTCGAACGGCTAACTCTGGTACATCATAAGTTTTACCTGTACCAGGAGCACCATATAATACTATATTCTTGCGTCTTTTCCAGGTTTCAACGATTGCATCATGCCAAGTTTCATTCATATCATCCTCTTCAGCCGTGCCACCATCGTTGGCATTTGCAGATAATTCATAGAACGACTTTTCATTGATTATATTGGATTTCATTTTCTGCTTGATATCATTGAGAATAGACATGTATTCGTTGTACTTAGGAGCACGATTTGGAAGATCAATACCATATTGATTCTTGATATATTTTCTATTGGTACTGTCGAAAGCCAAGAAATCTTCGGGTCTGATCCAGAAAAGAGCCATAGTAATATTTACCTTGATGAGATATTGCTCTATGACTCGATTGTATTCTGTTTCAAAATCCTCATTCTTTACAACCTTCTCGAAAAGTGCCCAAAGATTTTCTATATCACTATCTTTACGATGCTTTCTAAATCCAAAGAAATGCGATTTTTGGTTGTTAAGAATAGGAATTCCATCGAAGTCAGAGGGTATGTCGGCCACAATACCCATTAGGCTTTTGAATAAAGAAGTAGATTTGATTCTGTTATTTAACTTGATTCCTCTATTGAATAACCCCATTGTAGTGAAAGGGTCAATGTCTGGACATAGATCATCCTCGCCATCTTGGTCATGAAGATAATTGGCCAGAAACTGTTCTCTATGGTCATAAATCATTTTTAACAACGACTTTCGGTCATTGCGGTAATTCAGGAGCTTCTCTGCAAACTCCTTATAGAATGGAATCCATGTAAATTTCATATCATTCTTCTTGAGTTAATTAAAAACAATAGTGCAAATTTAGATAAAAATTTCGGATTATAAGCCAGTTGGAATAAAAACTAGAAATGAATATCTCCGAGTGTTCACTGCTTGAGTTAAAATGTCAAGACTGGCATACCTAAAATCGTAAAACTTTCAAAACAAGTAATTCTGAGCAAATCTTATTAATATAATCTTGCAGATATAAAATCTGAGTACGTGAAAAAATCTGCCATATCTTCCAGAAATGGCGTAATGGGTTGGTGGTGAATATGATAAGGGCTGGAAGATAACTTGAATGAGAGGGTTATCTTCCAGCTATCTTCCAGCTTTTGATAGCCATCTACTAGTTTTTGATAGTCATTTTCCAGCTTTTGATAGCTATCTTCCAGCTTCTGATAGCCATCTTCCAGTTGTGTTTTTGCCTTTTATATAACCACCGCTGTGCCGCTGCATGTCACCATGAGCATCGATCCGCCCTGTCCTACGGTTTCGTAGTCGAGGTCGATGCCTACGATGGCGTTGCAGCCGAGGCTCTCGGCACGTTCAGCCATTTCGCGCATGGCTGAGTCTTTAGCTTCGCGCAGCACACTCTCGTAGGTGCCGCTGCGACCGCCGAAGAAGTCGCGCAAGCCTGCCATGAAGTCTTTGAAAACATTGGCGCCGATGATGGTTTCGCCGGTTACTACGCCGCGATATTCGCGGATGGGGTGGCCTTCGAGGGTTGGTGTTGTTGAGAAAATCATAGTATTGTTCCTTTCTTTTTAATACGTTAAATAAACGCAATTATGAGCGGTTTATTTTGTGGGTTAACAATAAATAATATAACTTTGATTTTGCTATTAATTTAAGCGAAAATTGAGATAAACGACAAAGCAGTTAAATCTTATAACAAGCAAGACAGATATGAAAAGATTCAGATACATACGTTTTACACTCGCAGTTGCGGGCATGGCGCTATTGGCGCTTGGCGGCTGCACGTCGCGTGCGGCGAAGTCGGGCTCTGCGGCGGAGCAGGACAGCGTGCTGCAGCAGACGGCGTTCGCAACGGACAGCATTGCGTTCTGCGAGCAGAAGGATTCGATGTTGAAGTGCAGCGTAGTTGTAGACTATCCTTCGGGCGACGACTCGCTCTCGGTCGGCGTGCGCAGATACGTAGCCGGCGAACTCGTGCGTATGTACCTGCCCGCAATGCAGGAGGAGAACGGCGAGGCGCCCGTGTACAAGGGGTCGATGGCGGACGGCAAGGCGCTTGTCGACTTCTACGGCAATATGAATAATGTGTATCTGAAGGCGCAATATGCCGAGCTGAAGGTGTTGGGCATTGCGGGGCTCTCGTACGACCTGAGCATACGCAAGACGTATGAGACCGACAGCTATCTAACGTACGAGACCTCCTGCTATGTGTTCCTCGGCGGAGCGCACGGCTCGGCTGTGTGCTACCCGGTGAACATCGTTAAGGCTACAGGCAAGGTGCTCGCCGCTACGATAGACACGCTGAAGCAGAAGGCGCTGCAGCCCATACTGCGCCGTGGCGTGAAGGAGTATATCTCTAAGGCTGAGAACCGCAAGATAAAGGACAGCGACCTGCAGAATATGCTTTTCGTGGAGCATGGCATCATTCCGCTGCCTGCGACCGTGCCGGTGCTCACGCCTGAGGGCTTACGCTTCGTCTATCAGCAGTACGAGATAGGTCCGTATGCGTTGGGCATGGTGGAGTTCACTGTGCCTTATGCCGACGTGAAGTCGTGCCTCACGCAGGAGGCGGCTGAGCTGGCTTTAGAATAGACAGGTTATAAAAAGAACGATATGACAAAGAAAGCGATAGTAATAGGAGCCACTTCGGGCATTGGGCTTGAAGTGGCTCGTCTTTTAGCCGTGCGTGGCTACAGCGTAGGCATAGCCGGCAGACGTGTGGAGCGGCTGCAGGAGATAGTGGCTACCACAGACGGCATAGTGGCGTGGCAGCAGATTGATGTGGACAGCGACGATGCCCCCGAGGGCTTGCATGAGCTTATTGGCAGGCTGGGCGGCATGGACTTGTACTTCCATAGCTCGGGAATAGGGTGGGAGAACTGCTCGCTCGATGCGGAGAAGGAGATGCGGACGGTGCAGACCAACGCTGTTGGTTTTACACGAATGGTGCTGGCAGCTTACCAGTGGTTTGCCGACAACAACCACCGAGGACGCATAGCTTGCATAACGTCGATAGCCCGCACACGTGGACTCGGTGCGGCACCTGCTTATTCGGCTACGAAGCGTTTCCAGTCGCACTACCTCGAGTGTCTGGCGCAGCTCGCCAGTATGCGCCGCCTGCCCATCGCCATCACCGACATACGTCCGGGCTTCGTGGCTACCGACCTGATTGCTGGCAGCCATTTCCCACTGCAACTCTCAGCGGAGCATGTGGCTGCGGACATCGTGAATGCGGTGGAACGCGGCAAGAAGGTAGTGACGATCGACTGGCGCTATCGGCTGCTCGTGGCTGCGTGGCGCATGATACCGCGCTGGGCGTGGATCAGGCTGCGGTTCGTGAAGTAAGACTTCTACGGAATATGCACCCAACGAATCCGTTTAATCCGTTGTTAGACTCTACGCACCCAGCGAATCCGTTTAATCCGATAAATCCGTTGTTATTTTTACGCACCCTAATAATCTGCTGTAAATCAGCAATCAGTGGAAGGATATTTGTGTTGAGGGCTGCGTGGCTACGGCAGGAATGCCGTAGCCTCCTACATTAGTATCGTTGGCTTTATTGCTTGGTTGGTGCAGTTCTTGCTCTGGCAAGCGGCAAAGCCGAGCTGAGACAGCTGCAATAGATTGCCTGTTTGCTTGCTTGGTGCAGTGGAGACAGCTGCAATAGATTGCCAGTTTGCTTGGTTGGTGCAGCTGAGACAGCTGCAATAGATTGCCAGTTGGCTTGGTTGGTGCAGCTGAGACAGCTGCAATAGATTGCCAGTTGGCTTGGTTGGTGCAGCTGAGACAGCTGCACCCCCTACCGTTTGCGTCCGCCGTCCGATCGGATTCCGTTCGCCGTCCAATCGGTTTCCGTCCGCTGTCTGATTGGATTGCGTTCGGTGCACGATGACATAAGCGGAGAGTCTATGCATTTATTCTTTACATATTTTTAAGTAAAAACCCTCAACAATCCAATTATTATTGCTAACTTTGCAAACTGAAAATTGCAATTCGAATACTTAGCGGTATTCTACGTAGAAAAAGAAACAAATTGTTTTAAAAATTTTTATGGATTCTATTTTATTAATCACAGTCATCTTGACGGCTGTTGTATTGGTAGTAGGTGCATACGTAGTTGCGAAACTCGTAGGTCCTCGTTCGTACAACCCGGTTAAGGGTCAGCCCTTTGAGTGTGGTATTCCTACACGCGGATCTTCTTGGATTCCGGTGCATGTAGGTTACTATCTCTTTGCTATCCTTTTCCTTATGTTCGACATTGAGACCCTCTTCCTCTACCCGTGGGCAGTAGTTGTCAAGCAGTTTGGAGCGATGGCGCTTGCGAGCGTTGGTTTCTTCATGCTGGTATTGGTATTTGGCCTTGCATACGCTTGGCGGAAAGGAGCGTTGGAATGGAAGTAAGAAAACCTGTCATCAAGAGTATTCCTTACGATGAGTTCAAGGACAACAAGGGCCTTGAGACAATCGTAGACGAGCTCCACGAGGGCGGCGTCAACGTAGTGGTTGGCTCACTCGACCAGGCTATCAACTGGGGTCGTTCCAACTCTTTGTGGTCATTAACATTCGGTACATCGTGCTGCGGTATTGAGTTTATGGCAGTAGGTTGTGCCCGTTACGACTTCTCTCGCTTCGGCTTCGAGGTGACACGTAACTCTCCTCGTCAGGCAGACCTTATCATGTGCGCCGGTACCATCACCAACAAGATGGCGCCAGTCTTCAAGCGTCTCTACGACGAGATGGCTGAGCCTAAGTACGTTGTGGCAGTGGGCGGTTGCGCCATCTCTGGCGGTCCGTTCAAGAACTCGTACAACGTAGTGCGCGGCATCTCAGAGATTGTGCCCGTAGACGTGTACGTGCCCGGCTGTCCTCCGCGTCCGGAGGCTATCCTCTACGGCATGATGCAGCTGCAGCGTAAGGTGAAGGTCGAGAAGTTCTTCGGCGGAGCAAACCACAAGATGACACATGAGGAGAAAGAACTCTCTATGTCGAAGGGTGGTCTGCACGGCTTGAGCAACGAGGCTCTCGCCAGCGAAGCAAAGCGCGAGACAATCGTAGTGAACGAGGTGCCGGAAGGCTTCGATGCAAAGAAAGGTCTAACTGATTAATATAATAAGGTATAAGATATGAAACTTGAAAACATAGAACTCTCATTCGACAATTTCGCGAGTGAGATGTCGAAACTGAAGAACCAGAAACATTTCGACTACCTTGTTACCATCATCGGCGAGGACTTCGGCGAGGAAGGCTTGGGATGTATCTACATTCTTGAGAACACCGACAACAACGAGCGCTGCTCTGTACGCACCATCGCAAAGAAGGTGGACGGCAGCGACGTGATTCCTACCGTCGTTGAGCTCTGGAAGGCAGCCGAGCTGCTTGAGCGTGAGGTGTACGACTTCGTAGGCATCAAGTTCCTCGGCCACCCCGACATGCGCCGTCTGTTCCTGCGTACCGATTTCAACGGCTATCCGTTGCGCAAGGACTTCGACATGAGCCCCGAGGCTAACCAGTTCCCACTGACCGACGAGCCTGAGTCTGACTACACCGTTGTGTACAGCCTCGACGCCGACGGCCGCCTCGTAGCTACAAAGAAGCGCCTCTTCGAGGACACCGACTTCGTAGTGAACATCGGTCCTAACCACCCGTCTACACACGGTGTGCTCCGCTTGCAGACCGTTCTCGACGGCGAGAAGGTGAAGCGCATCTATCCGCACCTGGGCTATATCCACCGCGGTATCGAGAAGATGTGGGAGGGCATGACCTATCCGCAGACACTCGCTCTCACCGACCGTCTCAACTACCTCTCTGCCATGATGCACCGCCACGCTCTCGTTGGCGTGATAGAGGAGGGTATGGGCATTGAGCTTACCGACCGCATCCACTACATCCGCACCATCATGGACGAGCTGCAGCGTATCGACTCCCACTTGCTCTACCTCGGCTGTACAGCACAGGACTTGGGCGCCCTCACAGCGTTCCTCTACTGTATGCGCGACCGCGAGCACGTGCTCAACGTGATGGAGGAGACCACCGGCGGACGACTCATCCAGAACTACTACCGCATCGGTGGATGCCAGGCAGACATCGACCCGAAGTTCGTGGAGAACACAAAGAAGCTCTGCAAGTATCTGCGCCCGATGATTCAGGAGTATCTCGACGTGTTCGGCGACAACGTAATCACACACAACCGCTTGGTTGGCGTTGGTCCGATGGGACGCGAAGACTGTATCAACTACGCCGTGACAGGTCCGGCAGGACGTGCCGCAGGCTGGAAGAACGATACACGTAAGCGCCACCCGTACGACCTCTACGACAAGGTAGAGTGGGAGGAGATTACAATGACCGGTTGCGACTCTATGGACCGCTACTACTGTCACATCAAGGAGCTTTATCAGAGCCTTAACATCATCGAGCAGCTCATCGACAACATTCCGGAGGGCGACTTCTACGTTAAGCAGAAGCCAATCATCAAGGTGCCCGAGGGACAGTGGTACTTCTCTGTAGAAGGTGCCAGCGGCGAGTTCGGCGTATATCTCGACTCTAAGGGCGACAAGAGTCCTTACCGTATGAAGATGCGCCCGATGGGTCTGACACTGACCGGCGCTCTCGACCCGATGCTTCGCGGACAGAAGATTGCCGACCTCATCACAACCGGTGCAGCTATCGACTTCGTAATTCCTGACATCGACCGTTAACGAAATCATAAATTAAAAGAAATGTTTGACTTTAGTAACATAACAAGCTGGCTCCACAATCTCCTCTCAGTGACCTGCGGTCTTGGAGATTTCTGGACAATACTGATCGAGTGCATCCTGGTTGGTGTCTGCATCCTCGCAGGCTACGCCATCCTCGCCATCATCTTGATCTTCATGGAGCGCAAGGTGTGCGCATGGTTCCAGTGCCGTCTTGGCCCGATGCGCGTAGGCCCTTGGGGCATATTCCAGGTGTTCGCCGACGTGCTGAAGATGCTCATCAAGGAGATCTTCTCAGTTGACGGTGCCGACAAGGTGCTCTACTACATCGCTCCGTTCCTCGTGATTATAGCTTCCGTAGGCACCTTCTCGTTCCTCCCGTGGAATAATGGTGCTCAGGTGCTCGACTTCAATGTAGGTCTGTTCCTCATGTCGGCAATCTCAAGCATCGGCATCGTGGGCATCTTCATGGCAGGTTGGGGCTCTAACAACAAGTATTCGGTAGTTTCGGCTATGCGTGGCGCCGTGCAGCTCATCTCATACGAGATGTCGCTCGCACTCTGCCTTATCACCGCCGTAGTGCTCACCGGCACAATGAAGGTATCGGGCATCGTAGAGGCTCAGACCGGTGCTTTCGGTTGGCTCATCTTCAAGGGACACATCCCGGCAATCATCGCCTTCCTCGTGTTCCTCGTAGCAGGCAACGCCGAGGCAAACCGTGGTCCGTTCGACTTGGCTGAGGCTGAGTCGGAGCTTACAGCCGGCTATCACACCGAGTATTCGGGTATGGGTTTCGGCTTCTACTACCTCGCCGAGTACCTCAACCTTTTTGTAGTTTCAGGTATCGCTGCCACAGTATTCCTTGGCGGTTGGGCTCCGTTCAACATCGGTGTTGCCGGCGTTGACAGCGTGCTCGACATGATTCCGGGCATCGTGTGGTTCCTCGGCAAGACATTCGGCATAGTGTTCCTGCTTATGTGGGTGCGCTGGACATTCCCACGTCTGCGTGTCGATCAAATTCTGAAGCTCGAGTGGAAGTACTTGATGCCTTTGTGTCTTATCAACTTGATTCTCATGACTGTAGTTGTGGCATTCGGTTGGCACTTCTAAAAACACATCATTAAAACAATGGAAGAAAACAAAAAATCATATTTCGGAGAAATCGGGTCGGCTATGAAAACCCTCGCCATTGGTATGAAGACCACATGGAAGGAGCTCCTCACAAAGAAGAGCACAGAGCAGTATCCCGAGAACCGCAAGACCACACTGCACGTAGCAGCACGCCACCGCGGACGTCTGGTGATGAACCGCGACGAGAACGGTGCCGTGAAGTGTACAGCCTGTACACTCTGCGAGAAGGCTTGCCCGAACGGCACCATTAAGATTGTGTCGCAGATGGTTGAGAACCCGGAGACAGGCAAGAAGAAAAAGCAGCTCGTCGACTACCAGTACGACCTCGGCGACTGCATGTTCTGCGAGCTTTGCGTGAACGCCTGCAACTTCGGCGCAATCAAGTTTGTCAACGATTTCGAGAATTCGGTATTCGACCGCGAAGCACTCGTGCTTCACCTCGACAAGGAGGTGTACGAGGGCGGCTCGCTGCCTAACATCATCGACGGCGGTGCCGACTTCGAAATCGGAACGTTTAACACCAAAACAAAATAAGGAGTAAGAAAATATGGCAAGTATAGTAATGTTTTGCATCTTGGCAGCAGTAATCCTCGGATCGGCTGTCATGTGCGTGACCACAAAGCACATCATGCGTTCGGTCACATTCCTGCTTTTCGTACTCCTCGGAGTGGCAGGCCTCTACTTCCTGCTCGACTACACCTATCTCGGTGCAGCACAGATCAGCGTCTACGCTGGCGGTATGGTGATGATGTACATCTTCGCCGTGCAGCTCGTCAGCAAGCGCACACTCCAGGGATTGGTAGAGCGCGTTAAGGGCTGCCGTGCCTTCTCTTACGCACTCATCTGCCTCGTAGGTTTGGCTACCGTAGCCGGCGTACAGCTCAAGAACGGTTTCATCTCTGTAGCTGTAGAAGGCAAAGAGGTGCCCATGCAGACCATCGGCGAGGCTCTTCTCGGTTCAGACAAGTATCAGTATGTATTGCCCTTTGAGTTCATCTCAGTGTTCCTGCTGGCATGTATCATTGGCGCAATCGTTGTAGCACGTAAAGAAAAGGAGGACAAGTAAATTATGGTACCAGTAGAATGTTATTTCGTGCTTAGCGCACTTCTGTTCTTCATCGGCGTTTACGGCTTCGTGACACGCCGCAACCTGATAGCCATGCTCGTCTCTATAGAGCTCGTGCTCAACGCCGTAGACCTGAACTTCGCGGCTTTCAACCGTCTGCTCTTCCCCGGCGAGTTCGAGGGCTTCTTCATGACCCTCTTCTCAATCGGCGTGAGCGCAGCAGAGAGCGCCGTAGCTATCGCGATTATTATTAACGTTTACCGCAATTTCCACAGCGATCAGGTGAACAGTATTGAAAACATGAAATATTAATTAGATTATGGATTTTACATATTCAATATGGATTCTTCTGTTGCCGCTGATCAGCTTCCTGGTTATCGGTCTGCCAGAATTCGTGAATAAGAAGTATTCCTGGTCGCACAAGACAGCTGGATTGATTGGCACCTGCTCTTTGGGCTTGGTGACAGTACTCAGCTACTACACAGCGTTCCAGTATTTCACAGCCGACCGTCTTGCCGACGGCACCTTCGCAACCTTCGTTCCCTACAACGTTACATGGTTGCCGCTGGGCCATCTGCACTTCGACCTCGGTGTGCTGCTCGACCCGATTTCGGTGATGATGCTCATCGTCATCTCTACGGTCAGCCTTATGGTGCACATCTACTCGTTCGGCTACATGCACGGCGAGAAAGGCTTCCAGCGCTACTACGCTTTCCTTTCTCTCTTCACGATGTCAATGCTCGGACTCGTGCTTGCTACCAACATCTTCCAGATGTATATGTTCTGGGAGCTCGTGGGTGTAAGCTCTTACCTCCTCATTGGCTTCTACTACACTCTGCACGCAGCCGTTCACGCTTCTAAGAAGGCGTTCATCGTGACACGCTTCGCCGATATGTTCTTCCTCATCGGTATCCTCATCTTCGGCTACTACACAGGAAGCTACAACTTCTCGTTCACCGGAACTGAGATTGCTTACGGCGCAGGTGCTTCTGCCTTCACCGTTGCTGACAGCGCACGCGCTCTTGCAGCAGGCGGCATGATTCTGCCTACAGCCCTCGTGCTTATGTTCATCGGTGGTGCAGGTAAGTCGGCTATGTTCCCGTTGCACATCTGGTTGCCGGACGCTATGGAAGGCCCGACACCGGTTTCTGCACTTATCCACGCCGCTACCATGGTTGTTGCAGGTGTGTTCCAGATTGCACGTCTCTTCCCGGTATGGATTGAGTACGCTCCGCAGGCTCTTGAGGTAGTCGTTATCGTAGGTGCTTTCACAGCCTTCTACGCAGCAGCCGTTGCTTGCGCACAGAGCGACATCAAGCGTGTGCTTGCCTTCTCTACAATTTCTCAGATTGCGTTCATGATGGTAGCGCTCGGCGTATGTCTGCCGGGTCACCACGGTGCGGCTCTCGACAACCACGCACAGCTTGGCTACATGGCTTCTATGTTCCACCTGTTCACACACGCCATGTTCAAGGCTTGTCTGTTCCTCGGAGCCGGTTGCATCATCCACGCTGTTCACTCTAACGAGATGTCTGCAATGGGCGGTCTGCGCAAGTACATGCCTATCACACACATCACATTCCTCATCTCTTGCCTCGCTATCGCAGGTATCCCGTTCTTCTCGGGCTTCAGCTCTAAGGACGAAATCATCACTGCTTGCTTCGAGTACTCACCGCTCTGCGGCTGGTGGATGACAGGCGTTGCCGCTATGACTGCGTTCTACATGTTCCGCCTCTACTACGGCATCTTCTGGGGTACAGAGAACAAGGAGCTGCACGCTCACCACACACCGCACGAGGCTCCGGTTACTATGACCTTCCCGCTCGTGTTCCTGAGCATCGTCACCGTAGGCGTTGGTGTTGTTACCACACTCGGCGGCTTCTGCGACTGGAGCTGGGCAAGCTTCGGCTCTATCGTGAGCGCAGCAGGCACAGCCTACACCGTTCACTTCGACCCGCAGGTAGCTGCCACATCTACAGTGATCGCTATCCTCTCTATCGCCCTTGCCACATATATCTATAAGGGTGAGAAGCAGCCTATCGCCGACAAGCTGTACGCTACATTCCCGCGTCTGCATCGTTGGGCTTACAAGCGCTTCTACATGGACGAGGTTTACCAGTTCGTTACTCACAAGATTCTGTTCCGCTACGTCAGCCGTCCGGTACAGTGGATCGACGAGAAGATCATCAACGGTCTTATCGACTTCACTGCTTGGGGCGCTAACGAGGCAGGTGAGACCATCCGCCCATGGCAGAGCGGCGACGTTCGCCAGTATGCCGTTTGGTTCATCACAGGTACGGTAGCTTTAACATTATTATTACTTTGCTTATAATTAGAATATGAATATATTAAGTTTATTCGTAGTAATCCCTGCGTTGATGCTGCTCGGTCTGTGGATCGCACGCAACGTCAATCAGGTGCGTGGTGTGATGGTTGCCGGTTCATCTTGCCTCTTGGCAATGAGCATTTGGCTCACGCTCCACTTCATCAGCGAGCGCGCTGGCGGCAACACCGAGGAGATGATTCTCCATGCCTCTACTGCGTGGTTCCCGGCTTTGCACATCAACTATGAGGTTGGTGTAGACGGTATCTCTGTTGTGATGTTGCTGCTTTCGAGCATCATCGTCTTCACCGGTACATTCGCTTCATGGAAGCTCAAGCCCCTCACCAAGGAGTTCTTCATGTGGTTCACTCTGCTTTCGACAGGTGTTTACGGTTTCTTCATCTCGATCGACCTCTTCACCATGTTCATGTTCTACGAGGTGGCACTCATCCCGATGTACCTTCTCATTGGTTTCTGGGGTTCGGGTCGCAAGGAGTATGCAGCCATGAAGCTTACGTTGATGCTTATGGGCGGTTCTGCGCTCATCATCCTTGGCTTGGTAGGCATCTACTTCTTCAACGGTGCTTCTACGATGAGCATCCTTGAGATTGCGCACAACAACCACATCCCGGCAGCCGTTCAGAACGTGCTGTTCCCGTTCGTGTTCATCGGTTTCGGCGTGCTTGGCGCGTTGTTCCCGTTCCACACATGGTCTCCGATCGGTCACGGTTGCGCCCCGACATCAGTGTCTATGCTCCACGCAGGTGTGCTCATGAAGCTCGGCGGCTACGGCTGCTTCCGCATCGCAATGTTCCTCCTGCCGCAGGCAGCCAACGACTTGGCTTGGATATTCCTTATCCTCACAACCATCTCTGTCGTTTACGGTGCGTTCTCGGCTTGCGTACAGACCGACTTGAAGTTCATCAACGCCTACTCTTCAGTGTCTCACTGTGGTCTGGTGCTCTTCGCACTCTTGATGATGACCAAGGTGAGCTGCACGGGTGCTATCCTCCAGATGCTCTCTCACGGTTTGATGACAGCCCTCTTCTTCGCCCTCATCGGTATGATCTACGGTCGTACACACACACGTGACATCCGTGAGCTTGGCGGTTTGATGAAGATTATGCCGTTCCTCTCTGTAGGCTACGTGATTGCAGGTTTGGCTAACCTCGGTTTGCCGGGCTTCTCTGGCTTCATCGCCGAGATGACCATCTTCAACGGTTCGTTCGAGAATGCCGACACATTCCACCGTTGCTGCACCGTCATCGCTATCACCTCAATCGTTGTGACCGCTGTGTACATCCTCCGTACCGTGGGCTTCATCCTCTTTGAGAAGGTGAAGAACCCGCACTTCGAGGAGCTCACCGACGCTACATGGGACGAGCGCTTCGCTGTATGCTGCCTCATCTTCTGCGTTGCAGGTCTGGGTTCGTTCCCGATCTGGGCAAGCCATGTTATCAGCGATGCCGTAGTACCAATCCTCAGCGTAATTCCAACACTTTAATAACAGTTCAGCAGTAAAAAATGGATTATAGTCAGTTTTTTAATATGATACCCGAGGCTGGCCTCATGGCAGCCCTCGTGATAGTATTCCTCGCCGACCTCATCCTGAAGGGCGAGAAGAAACATACTACCTTGAGCCTGCTGACAGGTCTGCTGTTGGTAGCTCAGATTGCAGTCTGCTTCACCGCAGAGCCTGCAGAGGCTTTCGCCGGACTCTACACCGCCACCGCAGCAGCGCAGGTGATGAAGGTTATCCTTACAGCCGGTGCGTTCATCGTGGTAGTGATGGCACAGTCGTGGCTCGAGCAGAAGGACGTGCAGAACAAGGAGGGCGAGTTCTATGAGCTCATCATCTCTACCTTGCTCGGTATGTACATGATGATTTCGTCAGGCCACTTCCTCATGTTCTTCCTCGGCTTGGAGATGGCATCAGTGCCTATGGCATGTCTCGTTGCCTTCGACAAGTTCAAGAAGGAGTCGGCAGAGGGCGCAGCCAAGTTCGTGCTCACCGCTACATTCTCGAGCGGCGTGATGCTCTACGGCATCTCGTTCATCTACGGAGCTTGCGGCACACTCTACTTCGACGACGTAATGGCGCAGATCACAGCAACACCGCTCACCATCATGGGTCTCGTGTTCTTTTTCAGCGGCCTCGGCTTCAAGATTTCGCTCGTGCCGTTCCACTTCTGGACAGCCGACACATACCAGGGTGCTCCTACAGCCGTTACAGGCTATCTGAGCGTAGTGTCTAAGGGTGCAGCAGCGTTCGCTTTGATGACAATCCTCACCAAGGTGTTCGCTCCGATGGTAGAGTATTGGGAGATGCTGATGTACATCATCATCGTCCTCACCATCACCATCGCCAACCTCTTCGCACTCCGCCAGACAGAGCTCAAGCGATTCATGGCGTTCAGCTCTATCTCGCAGGCAGGCTACATCATGCTTGCAGCGGTAGGCAACGGCGCAATGGGTCTGCCGGCACTCATGTACTACGTGCTCATCTACGTAGCAGCCAACATGGCAGTGTTCACCATCATCAACGTTGTTGAGACACGCGGCAAGGGCAACACCGAGATGTCTGTATTCGACGGCTTCTACACCACCAACCCGAAGCTCTCGTTCCTCATGACACTCGCTCTGTTCTCGCTCGCAGGCATCCCGCCGTTCGCAGGTATGTTCTGCAAGTTCTTCGTGTTCATGGCAGCAGCCGAGCAGGGCTCTAACATCGCATACGCAGTAGTGTTCCTCGCATTGATCAACACCGTACCGTCACTCTACTACTATCTGAAGATTGTAAAGTGCATGTACATCAACAAGACCGATGCTCCGCTCGCTCCGTTCAAGAGCGACTGCGCTACACGCACAGCCCTCGCCCTCTGCACCGCAGGCGTACTCCTCTTCGGCGTATGCAGCTGCGTCTACGGATGGCTCGTAGCGGCTACATCAGCGATGTAGAATATAGGAGTTAGGAGTTTTGCAATTCAATAACTCGACAATAAGGATAATGGTCTGCAATTCGTTCAGCACGAGTTGCAGACCATTTTTCTTTATCCTGTAACGCATATTGAGACACTTAATGCGTAACTTTGCATTTGAATCAATAATACTACGAATATGGAAGAAACAAAGAAACTCTTTTGTGAACTTATGCCGAGAGTACTAAACGAGGATATCTTGTCTTTTCTCTGTATCAAGCATAAGAATGAAATTGCTATTGGGGCTAACTTTGATAAACGTAGTCCGCGCATACGCTATGTTATTGACAAGAACAGATTCGGTTATGCCGACTTTGGTGACTTCTTCTTTTGGGAAGATGGCGGTCTGTATGTTTGGCAACAGAGTGAAGAATTTGAAGAAGACCATAATCCTGACATTGTAGAAGACTACTTCGGACATTCTTGTGAAGGACGTGGCTATACGTTGCGTTCTATCTTTGCAGGAATAGACACAGGTTATGATGACAGCAATGGTAGTAGGATGTTCACTGGCGATGTTGTGCTGGTAAAAGAACCTAATGGATACGAAATGGGAGCTTTATGTCTTGCTTCGCCACGTGGTTTAATCAGTGATGGGTTCTATGGCTTTCCTTTGGACAATCACAGTTTGACACTGGATATGTGTAAAAAAGGAGGTTATCATTTAGAGCGTATCGGAACTGTGTTCTATCAACTCGACCCATGCGAAGAACCGATTTCTATATGGGATAAAGCTTTGACCTACAACAATACTTACCGCGATAAAGAGGATGAATCCGTCTTACGTACTATGGCAAGATACACGCCCAACTTTGATAAGGAAGTATGGAAATACTTGGGACTTGAGATACTTGGAATCGAGGAGTTTAAAATATAGAAAAGTTTAATTTCTTTTGCAAATATACTGTATTTTAGTTTATCATACAAATGATACAGCCAGAAACAATCCATCATTTTCTTTGCCCATCCCATTTTTTTATACCTTTGCCCCCGAAACATCAAGAGCAGTATAAGAATCTGCACCAACCGAGCATGACAGCCACGGTGGTAAAGATACGATGTGGGAATAAGTTTAATTTCAAAAATAAGTCATTATGAACAATCACTTGCTCTAATATACAGAATTCTGCCCTTTTATATCTTCAAACGAATGTAACTTCTAACATTTCAAGGGCACGCGCTGGATATTGCTGAGAAACGGCAACGACATCTTTGATGCCAAATACAAGACAAGGCTTGACAATGTGCTGAACTTGAATGAACCGTTGATGATTGCATAATACTTGCATGGTATGACTACCCAATATCAAATGGCCCTACTGAAGGTATAAACAACAAGATAAAAGTGCTGAAAAGACAAATGTATGGATTCAGAAATGATGAGTTCTTCACGTTAAAGCTATACGCTCTACACGACAAGCGTCTACGCATTTAACGGAAGAACCTTTTATTCTAAGATCTTGATGCTAACTGCCTTGAGCTGTTGCCAACCAGACTTGTCGGTTACACGTACCATAAAGTGATAATCACCAGAATCTATGTCTTTAGGACAGGTAATGTCCACCTTTGCATCATACGATTTCAAACCCGAAGGAATAGGGTAGTCTTGGTTATATACCCAAGGACTTACAGGGCTCTTTTTAGGGTCGAGCGTACAGTCGCCAGCCGAAGTAGAATGGGTATGGTGGTCGAAGTTGTTGTGTATCTCTATGTTGAAATTGCCTAATTCTGCATTGTCTGTAAAAGTATAGCGGAAAGCGATAACATCGCCTCTATGATACTGCTGACAGTCGATGGGGTTGGGCAAGTCTCCATCCACAATCTTAGGCTTTTCCTGATCGTTGACCGTTGTGTCATCGGTGTCGTCACTTGAACAAGAGGTCAAGCTACCAGCTATCCCCATCACCGCTGCAGCAAAATATATATATAACAAATAAATTGTACTTCTTTTCATCGTTCTTACGTATTAAAGCTTTCGTTTCTTGGCTTGGCACCAAAGTGCCAAAGCCAAGAAACTGTCATTTTATTTTTTATCTCATACCTGAAGCTTTATTCCTTGGTAATCTGAATGCCCTCGGCCTCTTCGGTCGTTGAATTGCCTGCAGCATCGGTTACGGTGAAGTGAATGTGGTATTCGCCGGCAGGAGCGTCTGTAGGAATCTGAGGATGCTCGTGAAAGAGAGCTGAGGTCTCGCCTACATATTTCTCGTCTGTATAGGTGAATACATGTTCGTAACCAGCTGCTGTGTTGTGGAATTCCACTTCTATCTTGGCTATTTTGTGAGGAGCCTCGATTTGTGCCTCCAAGTGCATCTTCTGGCCAATTACAGCCTTGTGGCTATCATCCTCGCCCACTTCCTTGAAAGTAATGGTTGGGGCTGTCTTGTCGAGTGCCTTGACTGTAAGGTCGGAAGTGAAGGTAGTGCTCTGACCCAACTTGTCGGTTACGACAAATGTTACAGTATAAGCACCAGGAGCAGCATCGGCAGGGATGTCAAGATGCTCGTGGAAGGTAGTGTTTCTCACACCGATGTATTTGCCCTCGGTATAAGATTGCTTGACGATGGTCTTGTTGCCGTCTTTTGCGGCGATAGTCACGTCAATGCGGGCAATCAAACCATCTGCCACCAAGTTGCCCTCCAAGTGGAGATCCTTGCCGACGATGGCTTCCTTGGAGTTCTCCTTGCCTACCTCGGCAAGGGCTACAACTGGTTTTGCTACACTCTGCTTTGCATCATCATCATCGCTGCAAGATGACAACACTAAACTAAATACACAAAACAGCACTGAGGCTGCAAAAAATATAATCTTTTTCATTGTTTCTAATCTTTTTTATTTACTTTTATATACTTACAGAAACGCTTTGTTGTACACCAGAAGCGCACTGTTCGTCCATGTTTGTCAAACTGACAGGAGGGCTTCCTTGCCGCTTGGCTATCATTCTTCCAAGAGAACTCCTTATTATTCGAGTTATAATTCGAGGAAGGAATCAGAAGTTCCAGGAAACCATAGCCGAGAAGTTTCTTCCAGGTTCAGGCACTCCTATCAGTCTGTAATAACTGGTGTGGTCGTAGTATCGCTTGCCCAACAAGTTTTCTCCACGAAGGGTTATTTCCAACTGGTTTTCACCAAGTTTGAACTTCTTTCCGATGCTGGCATTCAAGAGCTGGTGCCCCTTGGTCTTCTCCTCGGGAGGAACGATTATATCTTGCGTTCCCACCACTTGCCATTCCAAAGCCACGAATCCCGACTTGGCAGGATTTTGTGCGGGCAATAGATAGCGTAACTCTGCGCGAGCCGACCATGGGGTGGAGAACGGAAGGCCATAACCTTTCTTCTCTCCACTGAGCTGGCGTGCGTAAAGGTACTCGCCGTCGGCATCCAATTTCAAGTATGGAAGAATCTTCCACGAAACGCTTGCCTCGAAGCCCCATCTCAGTACCTTGGCCTGTGTGTAATAGTAGAGCTGCAAGCCCTCCTTGTACTGAGGCGTAGGATTGAGATAGATATAGTTGGGGAAATAGTTGAGATAAGGGGTCAACTGCATCGAAAGCACACCCTTTTCGCATACGATGCCCGCATCCACCTGATAACTTTCCTCAGGCTTCAGACTGGTGTTGCCTTTCTCATAACGGAAGATATTGTAGTTCACGCCGTCCATTCCCAACTCCTTGGCTATCGGCATACGGAAGCTCTTGCCCACATTGAGTTTGAGCACCCAGTCGCCCAGCATCCGATTCACGCCCACCGACCAAGTGAAGCTGTTGTAGCTACGTCTCAGATTGGCGGAACGCTCCATATAAGTGGAATCTCCTTGCTGTACTGTACCTTGCAGCACAGTTCCATTCATGGGAGAATCGGAAGTTGATGCCTTCAACGGTGTCTTGTACCAATCGTGATAGCTGTGAATCCTCACGCTTCCACGGTCGAATCTCGCCCCGGCGGTCAAGCTGAGCTTGTCGCTCAAATTCCACTTGTCCATGGCGAAGACACCAAAGGTCAACAGCTCGAAGTCTGGTAAGATGAATCCCCATCCTCCCTGGCGGTTGCGTTGGTACTCTACGTTGCCCCCTGCCTGCAGGTCGTGTTTGCCCATCTGCTGCATCGCCTTCACGTTGGCGGAGAAGGTTTGCTTCGTAAAACTTCTCTCCAGGGTGTTCGTCGGTATCGGCATATAGCCATGCGACACTGGTTCGGCAAGTTCGCGCTGTCGGTTGTTTTGGTAGGCGAAATTACCTTCCAGCATGCCATCCGCCCAATTCCAGTCGGTATGATTTGATACCCAGAAGTGGTTGACGGTATGGTAAGGCAAGTCGATGTCGCGACGCGAACTGTCATAATCGATGTCCGACAATCTCACCTCCAAACCGTGAGCATTGGCAAAGAAACCAGCCTTTGCATTCACATCGGCAATGCGAAAAGAGGTGTTCCACCTGTCCCCAGCATATCCGAGCATCAGATTCCCATCCATTTCGCGTCCTGCCGTATTGCGAAGACGCTGGTCCTTGAGCTTAATCCAATAGGAGTAATACTCGATGCTGTCGGCAGGAACCTTGTAGTCGGCGTAATCCATCCATGTGGCATTCGCTTTATACCAGAACTTGCCGTTTCTACCTGTCAGTCGAACCGATGAGCCTATCGACTCATTGTTGGTTCTGCCAAAGAGATTCACCTGTCCGGCAAACTTCTTCAGCGGCATCGTGTTACTCTTCAGATTGATGACACCACCGATGGCATCGGAGCCATAGGTGAGCGAGGCAGGCCCCTTGATGACCTCAGCTTGGTCGATGGCATACTGGTCTATCTCCAGACCATGGTCATCGCCCCATTGCTGTCCCTCATGCTTGATGCCATTTTCTGCCACCAACACACGGTTGAAGCCCAAGCCTCGAATTACAGGCTTCGACTCTCCCGAACCTACATTCATTGCCTGCACACCAGGCAATCGGCTCAGCGTCTGCATCAGCGAACCGCTGAAATTTTCCTCTATGAATTTTTGGTTTGCCCTCACCACATTGAGGGCTGACTTCATCTGTATTTCTTTATTGGAGCTTCCGCTTACTACAACTTCTTTTAGGGATACACCATCCCTCATCATTCGCTTGACACTGTCTGCCTGAGCCGAAATCCTCACCGAATCTTTAGGTAAGGACATAGCCTTGGCACTTGCCGTAAGCGCATGAAACAAGTTGATGAAAAGAGGAAGCACAATATATACCAGCTTCTTATTTTTCATCATAAATCTTTGAAAATCAATCGGCTAAACCGACCATAAGGAAGCTAAATCGCCCGTCAGGATATAGCTATAGCCGATTTTGGTTTTGATTAATCATCAAAAAAACTACAAAGATAGGAATACAGGTGGAGCACGAGTAGAATGTACATCGCCTTGGCGGGTCTTGACAAATGGGCAAGAAATGACAACGGCGATATGAACCATAGCAATAAACACTGCTATGTGAACGATGTTTGGTACCACATATGGCAAACTGTGCAATTGGCAGAGTACGCACTCGTGCATGAAGTTCTGCTCGGCTGTGAGATGTCCATCGTGGTGGATGTGATGCGCACATTCATAACAATAAGATTTAACGGCACTACCCTCCGCCTCCGAGTGGTGGTGGAAGGTGAAGGCGAGCATCATTGGTAGATACACCAACATCAGCAGCCAGGCAAACCGCATTCTTCTATTGTTAATAATACGCATTGTCCCAAACTTTTTATCTCGTTATTAGCATGAGTTTCTTAAGGCGAATGCTCATGTTACCTAACGTGTGCAAAGATAACACTTGTTTTTCAAAACGCCATCAAACAACTCATGGAATTATCACTTTTTAGCAATTTTTCCGTAGTATCAATAGTCCGTTAAATTTTTCTTCAAAGCAAGGGTTTCCTATTGCTCACAGAAGGAGACGCTATGGCATGGGAGATAGGCTGATGCACAGCGAGATATCCTGTGAGTCATAATCTCCTGACTTCCGCTATTTATAGGTTCATGATTGAGGAGTTGCGTTTCCATAAGCCATTGTGGTTTATACTACGAAGGGGCTGTATATGTGTTCTCGTATTTAGAAAATGAGATAGAAACAGGTATTGTGAAATAAACAATGAGAATTTGCCATATACTTTAATGGTGCTGTGCATACAAATATAAGTATACGAAAAAATGTGTCAGAAGTGTCAGCATACGCATAGCCCATTATAAATCAGAGAGTTGAGGGCTGATAGATAGCTGTTCGGTCAGGGTTATCTGCCAGCCATCTATCAGTTGTCTACCAGTTATCTATCAGTTCTCCGACGAGAGACATGGCGAAGTATGCTTGCCGCAAATGAATTGTTCTACGATTTTCATAAGTTCTTGTCAAGTATCCTGTCGAGCATTCCTATGTAATAGAAAGGAAGGTTTATTAGTCGGAAAGTTTTACCGTTTGGAGTAGTCACTTCGTCTATGCTATATTTGCCGGGCCATATCCTAACGGCGATGCCGGTTGCTTCAGTTGTGTCCATAAACGAATGCAGTGATCGAAGGTGGGCATTGGTGCCCGACTTCACCTCGATAGGTACTATAGTGGCGTTATGCTGCCATACGAAATCAACTTCGGCTGTAGTTCCCTTTTTGTCTCTAACCCAGAAATACTGTTCGTTTCTGTAGTTGCGGTCGAGCACGATGCGTAGTTCTTGGGCTACAATCTGTTCTGCAGCATGTCCTTTCCATACATCAAGCAGCGAGCTGTTCTGTAAGTATTCGGTTTGTATATCAACCGAGAAATTCATTATTCCAGAGTCGAGCCATATCAGTTTGGGTTGTCGTGTAAGTGCAGGTATTGCTGGAGCCTTCACTGTTGTTATTGGATAGTCGAGACTGAGTAGGAATGCGTTTTGCAGCACTTCAAGTGCCTCATGTACCTCCTTACTAGTGTAGTTGCTGCCGCCGAAGCGGTTGAACGTAATGGTCTGTCCAGCCTCTGTCCATCCGTGTGTAAGCAAGTGGCGTATCACGTTCACTTGATTGGCGTTCTTTGCATATTTCTCAACATCCTCGTTGTAACCGTTAAGCAATGATCGGTATATTGGCGAAAGCCTTGAGACATCCTCATTTGTGGCATACTCTACAAGAGCCTCTGGCATACCTCCAACGAGCGTGTACTTGTTGAAAAGGGCTATGAGCATATCGTGGTAGATAGGCGAGACGTTTAGCTGGCGTATCATCTCTGCCAAAGGTTCGTTAGCTGTAGCGTTCAAAAATTCGAGGAACGAACATGGACGTAGCGACATGTATTCCACACGTCCTACCGGAAATGATATGCGTTGCTTTATAAGTGTCTGTAGCCTTGACCCGGCAGCTACGATGTGCAGCCATGGCATTTCTTCATAGAAATAGCGGAGCAGTCCTACGGCTTTAGGTTCGTTTTGTATCTCGTCAATGAACAGCAATGTGCGTTTGCTTTTGTCTGCAACAATCTTTTTTTGCAGACATATATACTGGAATATTTCAGCCACATTGTCTGATATGCCGAATGCCTTGGCATCGCTACTTTGTTCAAGATTCAACTTTATATAGCAATCGTACTGCTTGCTGAATTCGTCAATAAGAGTAGTCTTTCCAACTTGTCGTGCTCCGCGTAATACAAGAGGTTTTCTGTTCTTACGTTTGCCCCATTCGGTCAAATCTTCGATTAATAGTCTGTGTATCATAATAGTTATATCGTTAATTTGTATTGCAAAGATACAGCTTTTTCCTAAAACATAGGCAAAACCGAAGTAAAACTTTCCTAAAACATAGGCAAAACCAGACATAAACTTCCCTAAAACATAGGCAAAATCGAAGTAAAACTTTCCTAAAGCATAGGCAACAAGCTGCGAAACTCCCACACAACTGGAGTGTTGTTCCGGTGCTGCTTTTTGTTGTTCCGGTGGCACCGAAGTGTTGTTCCGGTGCTGCCGGAGTGTAGTTCCGGTGCTACCGGAGTTTTATTCCGGCACTGCCGGAGTTTTATTACAGCAGTGCGGGAATTAGTATTATTAGAAGTTCCCAAACATCATATCATTCACCACGTAGGTGCATATATCGTCAAGATCGGGCAGAGAGTCGGCCTTTGTCAATTTGATGTTGCATTTCTTGCAGAAATCACAGGAATGCTGCGTCAAGCATTGAGTCTGTTAGTATCATAAATTTCTGTTTTTGCTTACAAATTAAAATAAAATTTCCGAATTATAAGCCAGTTGGGATAAAAACAGAAATGGATATCTCCGAGTGCTCGCTGATAGGCTGGGAGATAGGCTGGCAGATAAGTCGTTTTCGGCGCTTATCTGCCAGCCATTATTCTGTTGATACACAGCGAGATGTGCCGTTGTTGGAAGATATGGCAGATATTTTCACCAACTCGATTTTTGTATAACAATCTGTTGAGAATCCAAACAGCAATAATTCTCCGAAAAGATTTTGCAGTTTGGATTTATTGTTGTAGATTTGCAAATATAAAGTATGAGATAAAGACAGTGGACAATGGAAACAAAGAAATTAACAAGAGAAGAAGCGTTGAGAAGATTCCAGGCTTCTTTAGAAAAAAAGAAAGCTTTTGTAGCTGAGTTGGAGAAAAGTATGCGCGATGAGTATCGCAAAGAAACTGGTAAGGAAGCTAAATACTTCAGCGTGTTATGATTAATGTCCTTTCTGTAGATAAGATAAATTCCATAACTCCATATCATGTTCAGTTATTTGAAAAAGATGGTTCGTATCGTTTCGTGACTGATAATGATGTGAAACTTGCTGTAAGTTTTATGTATGATGACATGATAATACAGGAAGGTGCTTATCAGCTAATTATTGCTAATCTTAACAATAGAAAGTCACCTCGTGATACGAAGGTGAAGGATACAATAATGTCAATAGTAGAGGAGTTTTTCGACAAAAATCAAGTAGCATTACTTTATATCTGCTCAACTGGTGATGGAAAACAGGCTATGCGTAGTCGTTTATTTGGACATTGGTTTGAAGGTTCAAATACCAAGCTGTGTTATTCAACAATGAGCACGTCTTTGGTTGATGCTGACGGCGTGGTTAATGAAGCGACTATAATTGTAAGGAACGATAATCCTAACATGATAAAATTGATAAATGAATTTTCTGAGACAGCCCAGTTGTTAAGTCAAAAGCCATGAACCGACTCCTCGCTCACCGTTTTTCTCAATCTGAAATCATGCAATTGTCTTGCGCGTCTCACCGACACCCGAGCACCGTATGCAATAAGGGCGCAGTGCATCAAGCTTGCCTACGAGCAGATGCGCCACTGGCCCGAACTGCTTGATGAACTGCGTCAGACACTTGACTTGATTAGCTGCGAACCGCTTTCGCCTGGGTTGCGTTCGGCATGGCGGCAAGTGATGCGGAAATTGTAGTTTCCAATCGGCTGCATACAATTATAGCGCCATTATCCCTCCCGTTTTTTTGTCAATCATATTTTTTCTTTATACCTTTGCACCCGAAACATCAAGAGCAGTATTAATCTGCACCAACCGAGCACGACAGCCACGGTGGTTAAGATACGATGTGGAAATAAGTTTAATTTCCAAAACAAGTCATTATGAACAATTCATTTTACAACGATTTCGCTGTGCGTTTCGCAGCTTGTACACTCACTTCACTTGTCGAATCATTTAACAGTCAGGTAGGAAATCGTGGCTTCAACTCCATGCGTGCAGCCCATGACAAGGCTCTAATCGATGAGCTTGTGCGTCGTGGCGTAGACGTATCGGCAGTATTCGACGGAACAACACTTTCTTTTGCCCATCATGTTGTGTTGGACAACAATAGCTTGGTAATATGAAAAATCGGCAAAAGTTATGTTTGCCACTTGTTTTGTCAATGTTTTTTCGTAACTTTGCGTTGTATGTCTTCATATTCTATATGAGGATATGCAGACATTGTGGTAAAAAAATAAGCATTCGCTATTATTTCGCGTTTAGCCAAGAGCCTCGGAAACTCAATTGGTAGAAGATGAATTGCGTAGCAGCAATTTGTCTTTGGAATAAAAAGCACGAATAATATGTGACAGGTGACTCGTATAGTTATCCCTGTAGTATCAAAAAGCGATGCACACGCAATAGGCGTGGTGCATTCTTAGAGATACTCCGGGGTTCCAATCCGAGGCCACCCCGTGCTAAACGCGATAAGGATGGCATCACGCTTTTCTTATGTCTTGTCGTACCATGTCGCGTTTGCGGATTGATAGTTGGGTGCCAGCTAAAAACAACTATCAATTTTTATGGCAAATAGTACATTATCAAAAGCAAAGGCCGACAAGAAAGACGAGTTCTACACGCAGTTCTATGACATTGAGGCTGAGATGGAGGCATATCTTGATTACAATCCGGATGTGTTTCGTGGAAAAACCGTGTTGCTGCCTTGTGACGATCCAGAATGGAGCAACTTCACAAAGTATTTTGCGCAGAACTTTGAAGAATTGGGTTTGAAGAAACTCATATCAACAAGCTATGCACCTGATAGCAAAACGTATAAAGGCGGTACGCAACTATCGTTGTTTGAGACGCAATCGCCCAAATTCGACAAGGACAAAACAAGAACTCACGGAAAGATCTTTGTGCTTACAGAAGATACTACAGGCGATGGGGTTATCGACCTTGATGACTTGCAGTGGGATTATCTTGAAGGTGACGGCGACTTTAGAAGTGATGAGGTAAAGAAGCTGAGAGATGAAGCCGACATCATCATAACAAATCCTCCGTTTTCTTTGTTCCGAGAATTCTTTACATGGATAGTAGAGACAGATAAATCATTTGTTATCTTAGGAAATATAAATGCAATTTCCTATAAAGAAGTTTTTCCAAAACTTAAGGAAAACAAAATATGGGTAGGGGCGACTAATTTTAATAGGGGTATGTATTTTCGAGTTCCTGAAGATTTTGAATATGCACCAACCTATAAATTTGAGAAGGAAATAAATGGAATGAAAGTAAATCGTGTTCCTTCTATATGTTGGTTTACCAATATAGAGCATGGTAGAAGACATCAGCCACTTAATCTGATGACGCAAGAAGATAATATTAAATATAGTAAACATAAAGAGATTAAGAATATAGGATATAAGCGATATGATAATTTTGATGCGATAGAAGTAAACTATTTTGATGCGATTCCTTCTGATTATAATGGTATGATGGGAGTTTCACTTACTTATATGGACAAATATTGTCCCGAACAATTTGAAATTGTCGGAATAACACAGAGTTGGTTTGGAATGGCAAGTAAAATATATCCTAAGCAAATACAAGTCAGTAAGACAGGTAAAAAAACTGTTGTCACTAAATTGAATGATGGTGCATCCATAAGGTTAGAATCTCCAAAAGAAGGTGAGGTAAACTATATAGTAGATGGGGTTTATTATTCAAAATGTTACGCTCGAATTCTAATTCGTAAAAAACAATAGGAAATGGAAGCTACGTTACATACTTATACAGTAAAGGAACTCTGTGAACAATTCGATTATAGCGAAGTTGACGGAAAAGGATTGTATGGTTTAGCAGGGAAACTTACCATACAGCCAGAGTATCAGCGCAATTATCTCTACAGTGAGAACAAAAGTGAAAAAGAGATTGCTGTTATCGATTCTGTGCTGAAAAAATATCCGTTGGGATTGCTTTATTTTAACAAACTCCCTAATGGACGTTTGGAGGTTCTTGATGGTCAGCAACGCCTCACGAGTCTTGGCAGATACTTGATAGGTAAGTTTTCTTATATGAAAGGTGATGTTCCCTATAAATTTAAGGCTTTAAATACCGAAGAAAGGGAACTGATTGAAAATACAGAAATGCTTGCTTATATCTGCGAGGGTACAGAAACGGAAATAAAAGAATGGTTTAAAATCATCAATATCGGTGGAATAAAACTTAACGAACAGGAAACGCTCAATGCTATATATTCCGGTCCGTTCGTTAGTGTTGCAAGAAAGGAATTCAGCAATAAGCAAGATTCTCGTGTGCAAAAATGGGGATGTTATATATCAGGGTCTGTTAGTAGACAAGAATTTCTGCAAGCGGCACTTAATTGGGTGAGTCATGGACATATCAAAGACTACATGCAAGAACATCGTCGTGAAGACAACATCAACGAACTCAAATTGCACTTTAGTGATATTATCTCATGGATAGAAAAAACCTTTGATGTTTATTATTCTACGATGAAAGGACTTAAATGGGGCGAACTATACGATAAGTATCACAACAAACCATACAATCATAAAGAGGTTGCGCAAAAAGTGGAAGAGCTACAAAATGATCCATGCGTTACAGATAAAAAGAACATCTTCGAATATGTGCTGGATGGATGCCAAGATAAAAAACTTCTGAATGTGCGCGTTTTTGATGAAAATATCAAACGCAGAGTGTATAATCGTCAGACAGCAGAAGCTAAAGAAAAAAACATCAGTAACTGTCCTCTCTGTGCTCTTGGGCATGATGCAAACAAAGATAGGATTTGGGCACTAAAAGAAATGGATGCCGATCACGTTGAGGCTTGGAGCAAAGGCGGAGCGACCGACGAAAGTAATTGTCAGATGCTTTGCAAGACACATAATAGGGCGAAGGGGAATAGATAAGCTCGTTTATGGTGGCAGACAGATTCGCTGTTCTTGGGGCTTATCTGCCAGCCTTTATTCTGTTGATACACAGTGATGTATACTGATGCTGGCAGATAGGTTGATGCACAGCCTACTATGCGTCGGATGTCTGTGCTGTGGCGGATAATGCGAATGTGACAATCATACAAAACGGCAGCTATACGGTTAGCCTTACATACGCTCGGTCGTCGAAGCTCTTGTTGCCCTCAACGAGACCTTTCGTAGCCACAAAGCTGCGAATGTTCTGCGGGTCGTCGGCGAGCTGCTTTGCCAGCGCCTTTTCGGTGTCGCGGAGCGTGGGCTGCAGAGTTGGGTAGCCGTCGGAGGCAAGTACGGCGGAGCTGCGTACGCTGACGAGTCGTGTGCCGGGCATGTATATCGGCGTGCCGTCTATTACGGCATACAGGCGGTTCTGGCCTTCGAGCATTGCCTTTATTATCTGCGGCTCTATGGCGTGGCGGGCGTCTGCGGGCAGCATGCCGCCCTTTATCATGTCGGCGCGCTGCATGGCTGTCTCCTGCTCGTAAGGCTTTGGGTTTTCGTAGAACACGCCGTCTACTATGGCCTGGCAGTCGCCCACCATCCATACCTCCTTCCGATGTTCGCTGTATATTATTGCAGAAGCAGTGAGACGCTCCTCAGGATGCGCAGCCATGCGTTCGGATATGCCGCGCTCTGTGTATTCCTCTGCGATGCGGCTCGTTATGCCCTGGCAGAACTCCTCCAGCGTGGCTTCGGCAGCCATCTGGCGGATATAGTTGCGGATGAGCAGCATGGCGAAGCGTCCGTTCTTCATCGTTGGGTCGAGTCGGAAGGGTGTCTTGCTTGTGCTGCCGTCGATTACAGCCACGAAGTTGGGTGTGCATACGATGCCGTCTTCACAGTCAGCTGCTGTGTGCTTGCCACAAATGAAACTTTCTTCGATGTGCATAGTGTTGTCCTTTCTTTCTTTAATTGTTTGATAATTGTATTACTTTCTTTTTTTCAATCTACGCTGCACCCACAGAAATGCCGGAATAAGGAACAGGTCTGCCATAATCCAGGCTATGGGGTCGCCGAAGCAGACGCCGGTCCAGGCGATAGCTGGCACGAGCCAAAGGCTGACACCGCAGCGTGCTATCATCTCCATCACGCCGCTGAGCATGGAGAGGTTGCTGAAGCCGAGTCCCTGGATGGAGTAGCGTAGAATGGTGAGCAGGCCGAGGGTGGGGTAGAAGTAGTTGTTGATGCGCATGTACTGCGCAGCGTTGCTCACCACGGCAGCCTCGCCGCTGTCTACGAAGAGCTGCATCATGTAGTCGGCGAAGGGATATATCACGACGAAGGTGAAGAGGAAGTAGACGAGCATGAGGCAGATGGCATCCTTCACGCCACGCGTTACGCGGTCCATGCGCTGTGCTCCGAGGTTCTGTCCGCAGTAGGTAGCCATAGCCACGCCGATGTTCTCGAAGACGCAGGTGAAGAGATACTTTATGCGGAGCGAGGCGGTAAAGGCAGCCACGCAGGTGGTGCCGAGAGCGTTGTTGGCACTCTGCAGCATGATGATGCCAATGCCGGTGATGGAGAACTGCAAGCCCATCGGCACGCCGTTGTTGAGCAGTATGCTCGTGCGGCGGTTGTCGTAGCGACGTTCGTCGCCTTGCGGGATGAGCAGTTGCATGTGCTTGCGTATATACCATATACACAATGCTACGGATACAGCTTGCGAGAGCCATGTGGCTATGCCGGCTCCTGCTACGCCCATGCCACAGAAGAGTATGAGCACAACGTCAAGCAGAATGTTCACGAGGGCGGAAGTGATGAGGAAGTAGAACGGCTGGCGCGAGTTGCCGAGTGCGCGTATCTGACCGGAGAGGAGGTTGAAGCCGAACGTGAGCGGTATGGCTGCGAACTGCAGCATGAGGAACGTATAGGCATCGTGGAAGATGTCGGTCGGGGTGTTCACCATCTGCAGGATGCGGTGGCAGGACATCAGCGAGAGCACCATTATCACCATGGCTATGACAGCCGACACTCTAACAGCGTTGGCTACGTAGATGCGCATCTTGCGGTAGTCCTTCGCCCCGAACGCTTGCGCTACGGGTATGGCGAAGCCTGCGCAGGCTCCGTTGCAGAAGCCCATAACGAGGAAGGTGATGGAGGTGGATGCGCCCACGGCTGCCAATGCTTCTACACCAATCCATCTGCCTACGATGACGGCATCGATGACGAGGTACATCTGCTGAAGGATGTAGCCAAGTATCAATGGCAGTGCGAACTTCGTGATTTGGCGCAGTGGCGATCCGACCGTCATATCGCTCACCGATGCAGCCTTCTGCGTTCGGTGAGACGGGGTGCTGTTGGGGGCTTGTGTTTTCATATGTTATCCTGTTTACGCTTTTACCTTTTTGCTTTTAAATATTTTGTGGCTGCGTGGTATGGGCAAGATGCCCATACCTCCTACTTTTTACTCTTTTACTTTTTTACTTTTAAATGTTTTGTGGCTGCGTGGTATGGGCAAGATGCCCATACCTCCTACTTTTTACTTTTTTACTTTTTTACTTTTTTACTTTTATCTGTTGCGGTAGGCGAGTGGTGTCATGCCGGAGTGCTGCTTGAAGAAATTGGTCATGGCACTCTGGTCGCTGAAGTTGAGGTGGTCGGCTATCTCGCCCATCGTCATATCAGTCTGCGTGAGCAGGTTACAGATTTCCTTGTAGACGAGCGATGTGGCGTGTTCGTTTATGGTCGATCCGCTTATCTCCTTTACGAGTCGCGAGAGATAAGCCGTTGACACGTTCATCAGGTCAGCATAGAAGCGTATCTGACGTTCTTTGCGATAGTTGCGGTAGAGATGGTGTAGGAAAACCTCGTACACCTCTTTCTTGTGTCCGAGGTCGCGCGTTACGGAGCACTGCTCGTAGGGCAGCTCGTCGATGATGAGCTTCAGCACGTTGAACATACTGCGTATCATCTCTACTTTGTTGATATGCTGGTGGCGCACGATGTCGCGCACGAAATGGAAGATGTCGGCTATGCTCTTGTATTTTGTGTCGTCGAGCTGGTAGCGTTGCACCTGTTTGGCGAAGTTCTCGTCGACGAGTATCGCTTCCGCCTTGAAGTCGGTAGACAGCTGTTCGATGTGTGCCACTTCGTGTGGCGTGGTTATCAGCAGATTGTGAGCTGAGAGCTGTATGCTCTGCTCTGCGTTGTTTTCCTGCAGGCGCATACGGCAGCTGCCCTCATGCACCAAGAGTAGTTTGGTGAACAGGGTGCGCTCTTCCGCCATACAATGAAATATGTTGTATTCGGATGTGTCAAAGCCGGAAAAGCTGTCGCTCTCTTCTCCGTTCACGGAGAAGTGGGCGGCGTATGCTCCATATATATCCTTCAGCTTATATTTGGTGGCAAACTCTTCCAAGTTGTATACTTTCATCGAATATGTCTTCTTTTGATTGATGTAGTGCAAAATTATAAAAAAAACCTGTAAGCAGAAACCATTTGTTTGAAATATGGTTTCGCTTACAGGTTTACTTGTCTATTTATTATTAGCTCTCTGCTTTTGAATGTTTGGTGGTGGCGTGGTATGGGCGAGATGCCCATACCTCCTACGAGGGCTGCGTAGAAGGGTGCGTGGGTATGGCAGGATGCCATACCCTCCTATGAGGGCTGCGTAGAAGGTTGCGTGGGTATGGCAGGATGCCATACCCTCCTATGAGGGCTGCGTAGAAAGGTGCGTGGGTATGGCAAGGATGCCATACCCTCCTACCTTATTGCTTTATTTCAAAGAGAACTTGTGCGAGTGGAGCATCTCCTTCGGGTCGAGTGCCTTGTCGAGCTCTTCCTTGCTCATCAAGCCCTGCTCGATAACGATGTCGTACACGGAGCGACCCGTAGCATGAGCCTCCTTAGCCACCTTTGAGCTTGCCTTGTAGCCGATGATGGGGTTGAGGGCTGTAACGATGCCGATGCTGTTCTTCACCATCTCGTAGCAACGCTCCTTGTTGACGGTGATGCCGAGCACGCACTCCTCTGTGAGTGTTTCTATCACGTTCTTCAGCCAAGTGAGGCTCTCGAAGAGGCTCGCTGTGATGATTGGCTCCATCACGTTCAGCTCGAGCTGACCAGCCTCGGCTGCGAAGCTGACGGTGGTATCGTTGCCGATAACCTTGAAGCATACCTGGTTTGTAACCTCTGGGATGACAGGGTTCACCTTGCCCGGCATGATAGAAGAACCAGGAGCCTTCGGCGGAAGGTTGATCTCGTTCAAACCGCAGCGTGGACCGGAAGCCATAAGACGCAAGTCGTTGCAAATCTTAGAGAGCTTGATAGCCAAACGCTTCAATGCTGATGAATAGCTTACGTAAGCGCCGGTGTCGGGTGTAGCCTCTACGAGGTCGCTTGCCGATACGAAGTTCTCGCCGGTGAGCTTGCTGAGGTTGGCAGCGCAGAGTTTTGCGAAGCCCGGAACGGCGTTCAGACCGGTACCGATGGCTGTGCCGCCCATGTTTATCTCGTGCAGCAGCTTCACGTTGCGCTCGAGGTTGAGCAGTTCTTCCTCAAGAGTGTTGGCGTATGCGTTGAACTCCTGACCGATTGTCATAGGCACAGCGTCCTGCAACTGTGTGCGACCCATCTTGATAGTGTCGTTATACTCCTCTGCCTTGTAGCGGAAAGCGCTGATGAGGCCGGTGAGTGCGCCTACGAGGTGGATGTTCATGCGAATGAGTGCCAGACGGATAGATGTCGGATAGGCATCGTTGGTGCTCTGACCGCAGTTGACGTGGTCGTTAGGCGAGCAGTACTGGTATTCGCCCTTCTCGTGGCCCATGATTTCGAGGGCGCGGTTGGCGATAACCTCGTTGACGTTCATGTTGACGGATGTGCCAGCACCACCCTGGATCATGTCGATAGGGAAGTTCTCGTGCCACTTGCCGTCGATAATCTCGCGGCAAGCCTCAGATATAGCACCCGAGATCTCGTCGTTGATTACGCCGAGCGAGTGGTTGGCCTGCGCAGCAGCCAGTTTTACGTATGCGTTGGCGATGATGAAATCGGGGTAGTCGCTCATCGTCTTGCGCGAGATATGATAGTTGTTGATACCGCGCTGAGTCTGCACGCCGTAGAGTGCGTCAGCAGGAACCTGAAGTTCTCCCAAGAGGTCGGCTTCTATTCTGAATTTCTTTTCGTTTGCCATAATAGTTGTATTGTTTAAATTGTTTATATATTCTTTTTTAAAACTCTTTTACTTTTTAGGCTGCGTGGTATGGGCAAGATGCCCATACCTCCTAACTTTTACTTTGCAAAGTTACGGCTTATATCAGACAAAGCATTTATAAAAAGCGAACCTTTATTTGTAAAAAGCGAACCACTTGCAAATATTTGTAAAAATCGAAAGTGGCGTTATTGCAAAGGTTTTGCCGTTAGGCTTCCCGTATAATATTCTGAAAGCCTAAAGACTTTCAGTTCTTTTCTTTGCAGTCTGCCCGAAATGTCGTAACTTCGCACAAACTCTTAATGTATCAAAAGTAATGTTTATTGTAATACTGTTTATATTTCTCGGTATAGCCTTGGGTTATACCCTACGCACCCGTCTGGCTTCAAAGGTCGGTGCGATAAGTGCGTTGAACGGACGCTTCACGACGTGGCTGATATGGCTGCTGCTCTTCATGCTCGGTCTTGAGGTGGGCAGCAACAGAGAGCTTATCGCCGCACTGCCCACGTTGGGCGTAGAGGCGATGGTGTTGTCGTTGAGCGCAACGCTTGGCAGCTGCGTGCTGGCGTGGGCGTTGTGGAAAAGCATGAAAGGAGGAGAAAAGCGATGAAAGGTAGTCTGATAGTAGTGGCGTTCTTCGTGCTCGGCGTGCTGGCAGGACGCAGCGGCGGTATGCCCGAGTGGATGCTGAGCAGCGGCACAAGCTTCGTGGCGCTGTGCGGACTGCTGCTCTGCGTAGGCATAGGCATAGGTCTCAATCCTGACATGAAGAGCGAGATAAAGAGTCTGAATCCGCGCTTGGCTTTGCTGCCTGTTGCCACAATACTCGGTTCGTGGATGGGGGCAATGGCGGCATTCTTCTTGATGAACAACGATGTGTGCTCCTTGCTCCATCACCGTCAGCTCACCGACTGTTTGGCTGTAGACAGCGGCTTCGCCTACTACTCGCTCTCGAGCATCTTCATCACCGAGTATAGCGGTGCCGAACTCGGCACCATCGCTCTGCTGGCTAACATCATACGCGAGATGATTACGCTTCTGCTCACTCCGCTGCTCGCCAAGTGGTTCGGTCCGCTGGCTCCAATCTCGTCTGGCGGCGCAACGACAATGGACACCACGCTGCCCATCATCACGCAGACCGTTGGTCAGCGCTACGTTGCACTCAGCATCTACCACGGCTTCGTCACCGACTTCACCGTGCCGTTCTTCGTCACCATGTGGTGTACGCTGGCTTAATTTCGGACTGCGCTATTTTATAGCGGATTTCTTTGAACAGGAAGCCGCTTATCACAATCTGTTCAGGAAATCCTTTGAAGCTGATTTCTTAGTGCTGTCCAGTTTCAACGTGCCAAAATTGTAGCTCAATTTCACTACCAGGCGTTGAGTGTCGCCGCTGGTATCCATCGTTGTCCGTATGTTATTGTATTTCATTGTCCAGTTGTTCGACCTGTCGGTATGGAATATGTCATTAGCAGCAACCGTCAAGTTCAGCTTGCCCTTCATTATGCGAAGTATATATACCAGATCCATCGTCCACCAACTCTTATGGTCGAACAGCGTACTTGTACCGCCACTGTCGAAATAAGCATCGAATACTAAAATAGAATGGTTGTTCAATGGCCACTGCGCATTTGCATTAATATCCCAAGAAGCTTTGTTCCATGAGTGTTCTTCTCCTAAATAGTTTGCCTTGACAAAGGGCTGGACGAATGAACCAGTCAGATCTACCTGGACCGGACCTATCGAAAAGTTATATAAAGCGGTAGCTATAATGTTCTCTGACTTGTTAAAGTTCACAGGCATGAACTTGATGTTCTTATTGTCAACCGACGTTTCTGTCCAGAACGGCAGATCTACTATTCTGTCTTTACTTCTGTTGTAGGCTACTGATGCCAACAAGTTGCCATAGTTATAGCTGAGCTTTATGTTGGTTGTTATATTTGGCTTCAGCTGCGGGTTTCCCACCTTATACGAGATGGCATCATAATAGTAGAGTCCGGGATTCAAGTTGGAAAACGAAGGGCGTCCGATAGTCTGTCCTACGGATAAGCTCACAGAAGATTTGGCTGTCAGTTGCTTCTTTGCTACCAAGTTGGGGAACAGTTTCCATTCTGTAGAGTCGGTGAACGTTCCAGACACGCCGGTCTCCAACTTCCTACGGTCGGCTTCCATGCGTAAGCCACCTTGCAAATAAAAGCTGCTGAATTGTCTCGAAAGTGACAAATATGCACCATACAGACTCTCGTGAGTATCGTATGTCTCTACATCCGCATTGTAGGCATAATTGCCTTTATTGTTCATAGTCGAGAAGAAAAGCCCCATTGACACGTTAGCCCACTTGCGACGACTGTTGTATGATAGGCGTGTACCTCCGATGTGATATTTCCCCTCACTTGCTGTAGCGACAGCAGGAACAGTGGCTGCCAATCCAGTCTCATCGGAGTGATTCTGTGCGTAATCGGCTATAATAGAGAGTGTGCGTGTAGAGTCGATTTCGTTTCTATAGTTCACGCTGGCACTATGCAGATAGTCTGCTCCTCGCTTCTTCTGATTGAACGTCATTTCGGTTCCATTCATTGTCTGCCAAGTAGGTTCTTTTATATGCGTGTTGCATATGTTGCCCGTATATTGAAATCCGAACGACTGTTGTCGGCTGATTTCCCAGTTCATCGAATAGAACCATTCGAACGTACGAGCGTTTCCTATCGTATGTCTCTCCTTCGCGCTCTCTATGTCTTTTTGTGGCAAGAATACAGTCTCTGTGGTTTTGTCTATCTGTGTTGTACTTAAATACGAAAACCCTGCCGTAAGAATATTGCTCACCTTCTTGTATTTCTCGTTTATGGACATATTTGCCATATCCACATAGTTTCTGGCAAAAATAGACGTGTTGCTTAACTCTGTAGACAGTGTATTGCCCAATGCTGTTTTGGTGGTGATGTACACAACGCCCTTATTGCTGGCGCTATATTCTACTGTTGGATTTGAATCAACCACAATCTTGTTTATCTGCGACGCAGGTATGGCTTTAAGCTCAGCCATACTTACGGGTCTTCCGTTGAGAACAAATGTTGGAGTTCCACCTTCTAACAACTGCAAGTCGGAGGTTAATCCTGGAATCATGCCGAGCACGTCGGTTACCTTTCCCATATACTGCAAATAGGAATGTGCTACATCCACGGTTATCTTGTTCAATCCTACTTTCACTGTATTTCTTTTGCCCTTCACCACAACACCTTTAACCGTCATGGTCTTGGGTTGCAGTCGGATGATGCCCATCTCCGTATTGTTGAATATACGGTTTACGGTCTTATAGCCAATGTATGTGATACGGGCTAACACCTTTCTGTAGTTGGAAGGAATGACAAAGTAGCCGTTTTCATTGCTTACGCCCTGACCTACGATGGTGGAATCGATGGGCGACAGCAAGGCTATTGTGGCGTATTCGGCTGCATTGCCTCGCTCGTCAACAATGCGTCCCTTATATCGCAGCGTTGACTTCTGCGTACATTCCACCATAATGTTGTCCTCTACCTGCGTCATTCTGATAGGGTAGAAGCCAATGAGTTGCATGATGGCATTTGGAACACTCATGTTGCGTATGCTCTTTGTCACCTTGAAGTCCTCCAACTCGTCGTACACAAAGTTAATGGTGTACTTATGCTGACGGGCATTCAGGTCCTTCAACGCCTCGGAGAACGACACATTATTATATTGTCTGGTGATGCGCTGGCCGTAAGATTGCTGTACGAAAGCCAGCAGAAAGAAAAGAAGCAGGCAGATGGTCTTGCTGCTGTCGGGTGTTGGCTTAAATATGTTTTTCATAATACGTCCTCCGTTCTATTTCACTACCAGTTCTCCTTCGGCATACTCTATCTGTATGCGATCGAAAGCATTTAGAATCGCCAGATTCTGCTCCAATGTCTTCGTCTTGTTCCAGTTGAAGAAGAGACGCACATGCTGTGTGTCGGTGTTGTTATACCTCACCTTTACATGATAGAAGTCTGCCATCTGCGTAAGTATCGTTCCCAACTCGGCATTGTCGAACACGACGGGTTTCATGTCGAGCGAGTCCTTTGGCTCTGCAGTCACGGCTTTAAGGCTGTCGTCGGCTGACAGACCAGACTTGTCTGTCTGTTCTGTCACGGCTTTATTGTCCGCAACTTTGTCAGAAGCCGCGAACTTTAACCAGCCGTTATGCACGGCAGCCAAGGCTACGCCCGAGAGGAAGATGATGCCAATGATAGAGGCTGCAATCTGCATTCGGTTGTGGTAAGAAATGTTTGCTCCGTTGCTAATCGACTTAGCCTTATTGTGCTTTTCCGAAAACTCCTTCCAGGCCTTGTCCACATCCACCTTCTTTGGCGTGGCCTTCTTGCCTGCCATTCTCGCCATAGCCAAGTCGCGTAGAAACTCCTGCGCTTCTTCGTCGGCAAGCAAGCGTTCCACCTGCTCGTCGGTATATTTCTCGGGATGCTCCTGCATATCGAAGAGCATCAACCGCTTTTCGTCTTTGTTCATCGTACTCATTGTTTTGCTCATTTAATTCGTCTTTTAATACAGTCCATTGCCTTAGAGAGATGATTGAACACCGTCACTTTGCTTACTCCCACCTCGTCTGCCACCTCCTGATACGACTTGTCTTGCAGATAGCGCAGGCGGAAGATTAGCTTACGGATGGAAGGCTCAAGGTCGTCGATGAGAAGCAGCAGTTGTTCGAGACGCTCGTCGGTGTCTTCAGAAAGAATCACGTCGGCATCATCCAACAGTAGCTTCGCCACTCTTTCCTTAACGCTCTTGTGAACAATCAGATTGAGACAGCGGTTGCGCACGCTCCGCATCAGATAACCTTCCTCGCTCTCAGGCAACAGGACTACATCATCAGCAAGAATCTGCGTGAACACTTCGCTCACCACATCCTTGCTCTCGTCGTCATCTGAGAGAATGTATCTGGCCAGATTGTACATCTTCTCATAATGTCGCCGAAACATCTGTTCTATGTCCTTTTCTTGTGTCATATACTTATATATACAGTTGAGCAAAGTGAAAAACTAAGCAAAACATTGATTTTTTTGAAAAAACATTACAAAGGTAATGGATAAAATGAAAACAAAAAAGAGTCACTCCGAAGAATGACTCTTTTACATTGTGGTGCCACCAGGAATCGAACCGTGGACACAAGGCCAATTTATAAACAATGTCAGTCCTTTGCTCTACCAATTGAGCTATGGCACGTATATAAAAAAAGAGTCACTCCGAAGAATGACTCTTTTACATTGTGGTGCCACCAGGAATCGAACCGGGGACACAAGGATTTTCAGTCCTTTGCTCTACCATCTGAGCTATGGCACCAACTGCGTTAATTTTGCGAGTGCAAAGGTACGCATTATTTTTTTATCAGCCAAATTATTCGCTTACTTTTTGCGTAAAATGATGCATTATATCGTAAAATTTGTGATTTATATCGTAATTGTTGCGATTTTATGCTGAATCAGCGTTGATGATTGTATAAAAAAGAGGGTACGGCAGGATGCCATACCCTCCTATGTTATTTTTCGCTCAGCGGATTCCATCCCTGCGCCTTCAGTTCGAACTCCTGGTTGTCGCGTGTTACGAGCATCTGTCCGAGTTCAGGACGTGTGATGTGTCCAATCAGCTTCACGTTGTCCATCTGCTGAATCTTCTCGTGGTCGCCGATTGGCACGGTGAAGAGCAGTTCGTAGTCCTCGCCGCCGTTGAGGGCGCACGTTGTTACGTTCATGTTCAGTTCCTCCGCCATCACCGCTGTCTGATAGTCGATCGGAATATTCTTCTCGTAGATGCGGCATCCGCAGTTCGACTGCTTGCAGATGTGCATCAGTTCACTTGAGAGTCCGTCGCTGATGTCCATCATCGCTGTCGGTCGGATGTTGAGTTCGCGAAAGCGAGCTATGATGTCGCCGCGAGCTTCGGTCTGAAGCTGGCGCTGCAGCAGATACTCCTTGCCGGCAAAGTCGGGCTGGAAGCCCTTCAGCTCTTCGAGAGCATGTTTGTCGTTCTTCTTGCGCGCCTCGTCCACCTGCTGGTAGTAGACGCTCTTCTCGCGTTCGAGCAGTTGTAGACCCATGTAAGCCGCACCGAGGTCGCCTGTTACGCAGATAAGGTCGGTGTCCTTGGCTCCGTTGCGGTAGACGATGTCCTCCTTGCGAGCCTCACCGATGCAGGTGATGCTGATGGCGAGTCCTGTGTACGACGATGTGGTGTCGCCGCCAACGATGTCGACGCCCCACTTGTCGCAAGCCATGCGCAGTCCGCTGTAGAACTCCTCCATGTCCTCCACCTTGAAGCGCTTGCTCAGCGCGATGCTCACGGTGAGCTGTCGCGGTGTGCCGTTCATGGCGAAGATGTCGCTGATGTTCACCATTGCCGACTTGTATCCGAGATGCTGCAGGTCGATGTATGTGAGGTCGAAGTGTACGCCCTCCATGAGCATATCTGTAGTTACGAGCACTTCAGAGTCGGGGTAGTGGAGCACGGCGCAGTCGTCGCCCACGCCCTTGAGGGTCGATTCGTTCTTTATTTTTATGTTGTCGGTGAGATGGTGGATAAGACCAAACTCACCGAGTTTTGAAATGTCGGTCATATATATAATTAATGTATACTGTTAAGCTCGGCGAATCATCTCGCGCATGATTTCGGTCATGAGCGGTTGTGCGTTGTTGGCAGCCACCTGCACCTCCTCGTGCGATACCTCAACAGGGGTGTCCTCCAGTCCGAGGTCGGTGATGATAGAGATGCCGAATGTGCGAATGCCGCAGTGATGAGCCACGATTACCTCAGGCACGGTGCTCATGCCTACAGCGTCGCCGCCGAGGCGGTGGTACATCTTGTACTCAGCTGGAGTCTCGAATGTCGGACCCTGCACGCCTACATATACGCCGTGCATCACGCGGATGCCCTTCTCCTCGGCAATTTGGTCTGCCTCCTTGATGAGAGCGTGGTCGTAAGTCTCGTGCATATCCGGGAAACGCGGACCGGTTGGGAAGTTCTTGCCGCGCAGCGGGTGCTCTGGGAAGAAGTTGATGTGGTCGGTGATGATCATCAGGTCGCCGATCTTGAACTCAGGATTCATGCCGCCCGAAGCGTTGCTTACGAAGAGGGTCTTTATGCCCAGTTCGTACATCACGCGGATAGGGAACGTAACGTCCTTCATCGAGTAGCCCTCGTAGTAGTGGAAGCGTCCTTGCATAGCCATGATGTCCTTGCCGCCGAGCTTGCCGAAGATGAGCTTGCCGGAGTGGCCCTCAACGGTAGATATGGGGAAGTTAGGGATGTCTGAATATGAGAACTCGTAGCTGTCTGTGATTTCAGTAGCGAGCTGTCCGAGACCTGTGCCGAGGATGATGGCAGTTTCAGGCTTTGTGGTCATTCTTTCTTTTAACCAAGATGCTGTTTCTTGAATTTTTTCGTACATAGCTTATAATTTTATTGTTGAATTCTTCCTCCCCTCCGAGCATGAATTGTATGCGTATCGGGAGAGCGTAAATGTTAGATTTCGTTTCGTCGGACAATCCGTCCAGGTGTTCAAGTCGCGTTGCGTCCTTCTCCGTTGTTATTATCACTTTCGGCTTGGGCATGGCAGCGAACGTGCTGTTTATCTGCTCTACGTCCTCGGCTGTAAACTGATGGTGGTCGCCGAAGGTGAGCGGTGTGATACGTTTCGACACCGCCTGCAGGTCTACCATCATCTGCTCGGGCGAGGCGATACCCGTGAGCAGCATTATGTTCACGTTCTTCGGCAGGGCGTTTAGCGATAGGCGTTCGTCGGAGAACAGTGCCTTTAGTGCGTTGTAGCGCAGCGTGGTGAAGTAGAGGTCCTGATAGGGGTAGAGGTTAAGCGCACGTTTCAGTACTCGGAACTCCATAGGTTTCAGGTCTTTCGGACATTTCGTGATGATTACGATGTCGGCTCTCGACGTGCCCTCCTTCGGCTCGCGCATACGTCCTGCTGGCAGCAGCTTGTCGTAGATGATCAGGCGGTGGTAGTCGATGAGCAGTATGTTTATGCCCGGTTTCACATAGCGGTGTTGGTAGGCATCGTCGAGCAGAATGGCATCCACATCCTTCGTGGCATCATCGGTGGTTAGTCGGTCGATGCCATGGCAGCGGTCTTTGTCTACAGCCACGTAGATGTCGCTGTATTTGCTCTTCATCTGGAACGGCTCGTCGCCAATCTCGGGCATTGTGGTGTCCTTTCCGGCGAGCAGATAGCCGTGGCTCTTGCGCTTGTATCCGCGCGAGAGCACAGCTACGCGGAACTTCTCATGCAGCAGATTGATGAGATATTCCACGTGTGGAGTTTTGCCAGAACCGCCTACTGTGATATTTCCCACAGATATTACGGGTATGTCGAAACTACGACTCTTCTTCAGTCCGATATTGAACATCCAATTGCGTAGTCGCACTCCCAATCCGTAGAGCCAGCTAAGCGGTAGCAGCCACTCGTTGATTTTTATAAAGTCGCCTTCTGTTCTCACATTTATTATATTTATTACTTGATGCTTATAGCGTATGGTATGCGTGCCTGGATAGCCTCGCGCTTATCGATAGAGCGCAGCACGGTGAACGGCTGATATAGTTCGCCGAGTGTCTGTCGGAGTTGTGCGTCGAGATATGTGCCCGACGAAGTCATTGAGTTGAGCAAATTGTCTATCCACGAAGCAGCAGCAGGGTAGTCGCTTGTGTAGTATTCCTTCAGCTTTGCGAGTTCGGCAGCTTTCTTCACCGCGTCGTCGATGCCACCAAGCTGGTCTACGAGCTTGATGTTGAGTGCGTCGGTAGCGAGCCACACACGTCCCTGGGCAATCTTCTCTACGCTCTCGATAGTGAGATGTCTGCCGTCAGCCACACGCTGGCGGAACAGGCTGTAACCACGGTTCACGCTTGCCTGCAGCATAGCCGTCTCTTCGGCGTTGAACGGGCGCGCCATGAGGTTGCCGAAAGTAGAGTGGCGGTTGGTCTTCACCTCGTCGAAGCGCACCCCGAGCTTGGTCGTGACGAGTCCACTAAAGTCGGGTATCACGGCGAAGATGCCGATGCTGCCCGTCAGCGTGTTCGGCTGAGCTACGATCCACGACGCCGGAGCCGACATATAGTAAGCACCCGACGCAGCGTAGTCACCCATCGACACCACAACCGGCTTCACCTTGCGCAGTTCGCTCATCTGATGCCACATCTGCTCCGAAGCGTAGGCATCGCCGCCGCCCGAGTTGATACGCACCACAACGGCTTTCACGTCGTCGTCGTTCATAAGCTCCTCAAGGTCTTTGCATACCTTGCGGCTTGCTATATAGTCGTTGCTGCCGAACATTGTGGCAGCCTTAGGGTCCTGCACGATGTCGCCCGACGCATAGTAGATGGCAATCTTGTCGCCCTCCACTTTCTCGTCCTTCACGTTGAGCATGTCGCTGAGAGTGAGCTGTGCAATGTCGTCGTCCTTCTCGAGCTTCATCATCTTTTTCACGGCATCCTTCACCTTGTCGCTGTACATCATGCCGTCCACCATCTTCGCCTTCATGAGCATCTCTGTCGACTGCAGTGCGAGGTACGAGTCGGCGTAGCTGTTAAGCGAGTCTATGCTGATGCCACGGCTCTTCGATACGGCGGTGCAGATGTTCTGCCATGTGCCGTTGATGAAGGTCTGTGTCTGCAGGCGGTTGGCATCGCTCATCTTCTCCTCGGTGAAGGTCTCGGTGGCACTCTTGAACGTGCCCACCTTCACCACCTCGCACTTCACGCCGAACTTAGCCATGAAGTCCTTATAGAACATGGTTTGCGCTCCGATGCCGTGCCAGTCGACGATGCCCTTCGGATTGATGTACACCTTATTTGCCACCGATGCTACGTAGTATGCACCCTGCGTGTAGTAGTCGCCGTAAGCCACAATCCACTTGCCGCTCTTGCGGAAGTCGGCGAGGGCGTTGCGTATCTCCTGCAGCGTGGCGTAGTTGGTCATCAGTGCGCCCGCTTCTATGTATATGCCTTTTATGTCGTCGTTGGTTTTAGCTTTCTTGATTGCTGAGAGGATGTTGTTGAGTCCGGTGCTCTGCGAGTCGTCGCCTGTGAAAAGGCTGAGCGGATTGTCTGTACCCTGGTCGCTGATAGTTCCCGATAGGTTGAGCACAAACACCGAGTTCTCCTCTACGTTCTGTGCAGCACTGCTTGATGCCACCATACCGATGATGCTCATCATGGTGAGTACGCCCATCACGATAAAGAAGCCGAATATGCCGACCATTGTGGCAAGCACGCTTTTGATGAAGTCTTTCATAAGTTCATTATTTAGAGTATAAAGTATTATTTGCAAATTTAGTCAAAAAACTTGAATTGTAAGACTGTTTGACGGAAAAACACTAACTTTGCAGTAGTTTTAAACAAAAATGACACATTGTTAGATTTTATGCAGAACGAAAACTATATACTTCCTGCCGAGTGGCATCGCCAAGCGTGCGTGCAACTCACATGGCCTCACGAGAATACCGACTGGTTTCCTTACCTTGATGACATCACCGAAACCTTCGTGCAGATAGCCAAGGCTGTGGCTCATTACGAGCCGCTTGTCATCGCTGCAAAGCATCCCGATGCAGTGCGTGCAGAGCTCGAGGAGAGCCTTTCTGCCGAGGAGATGGAGAACGTGCGCATCTACGAGTGCGACAACAACGACACTTGGGCACGCGACCACGCCTTCATCACTCTCATCCCGACAGCAGGAGGCGACGACATTCACATAGGGGGTGCAGCAGTCTCTGCTGCACCAACCGAGCAAGCGGTGCGTGACAACGGCAAGAATGCCGTAGACTCCTGCCGCCTTCTCGACTTCCGCTTCAACGGATGGGGCAAGAAGTTTGCTGCCGACAAGGACAACCTCATCAACCGCACGCTTTACGCTCGTGGCGTGTTCGGTGGCGAGCGTGTCGACTACGACGACTTTGTGCTCGAAGGTGGTTCTATCGAGAGCGACGGACGCGGCACGGTGCTCACCACGAGCGTATGCCTTATGGCACCCAACCGTAACCAGCCCATGACACAGGCTGAGGTGGAGCAGGTGTTGAAGGAACGTCTCTGCGCTCGTAAGATAGTATGGTTCGACCACGGACAACTCATCGGCGATGACACCGACGGACATATCGACACCATCGTGCGCCTCTGTCCCGACAACACGCTGCTCTATGTGGGCTGCGACGACGAGAACGACCCGCAGTATGCCGACCTGCACGCTCTTGAGCAGCAACTGAAGGTGGCAACCGATGCCGATGGCAATCCCTATCGCCTGCTGCGTCTGCCTATGCCCGACGCGCTCTACGACGACGGCGACCGTCTGCCGGCTACCTACGCCAACTTCCTCATCATCAACGGCGCCGTCATTGTGCCTACTTACGCACAGGAGGAGAACGATGCCCGTGCTCTGGCTCTTGTGGCTGAGGCTTTCCCGGGCTACGACATCATCGGCATTGACTCGCGCACCATCGTGCGTCAGCACGGATCTATCCATTGTCTCACGATGCAGTATCCTGCCGAGTGCCAGTTGGCGAAGTAAACGATTTGCGCAATGGCTATAGTAGAAATCGATTCGCTTGACTTCCCCGGTGTCGAGCTCTTCTCGAGTCTCACGGAGAAGCAGCTGCGCCACAGTTACGAAAAGGGTAGTGGTGTGTTCATCGTGGAGAGTCCGAAGGTCATCGACCGTGCGCTTATTGAGGGTTACGAGCCCTTGGCTTTGCTTTGCGAGCATCGCCATGTAGATGGAGATGCGGCAGAGATAATCAGTCGGTGTGGCGACATACCTGTCTACACAGGCAGTCGCGAACTGCTTGCTTCGCTCACAGGCTACGTGCTTACGCGCGGCGTGCTCTGTGCTATGCGCCGCCCTGCGGAGCGAAGCGTTGAGGAGGTGTGCCGCGATGCGCGTCGTGTGGTGGTTATCGACGGCGTTGTCGACGCCACCAACGTGGGTGCCATGTTCCGCTCGGCTGCCGCTCTCGGTATCGATGCTGTGCTGATGACGCGTACTTCCTGCGATCCGCTCAACCGCCGTGCGGTGAGAGTGTCGATGGGTGCGGTGTTCTCCATTCCTTGGACGTGGATAGACGGTCCCGTCAGCGACCTGAACCGGTATGGTTTCCGCACAGCTGCGATGGCTCTCACCGACAAGTCTGTGTCTATCGACGATGCTGCATTGCTCGCCGAGCCTCGTCTTGCCATCGTCATGGGCAACGAGGGCGACGGACTGCCTGCCGCTACCATCGCCGCCGCCGACTATGTGGTGCGCATACCGATGGCACGCGGCATCGACTCGCTCAATGTTGCCGCAGCAGCTGCCGTGGCTTTCTGGCAGTTGAGATGAGGCTTTTTAACCGAAAATGGCTAACTTTGCAACAAAATAAATACGTAGTAAGATTATGAAACACTTGAAAATAGGATATCTTCAGCAGCACAACGTGGCTGACGTGAAGACAAACATGCAGCGTCTTGCCGACGGCGTGCGCGACCTCGCAAAGCGTGGCGCCGAACTTGTTGTGCTTCAGGAACTGCACAACTCGCTCTACTTCTGTCAGGTGGAGGATGTAGATAACTTCGACCTTGCGGAGTCTATCCCCGGTCCGTCTACCGACTTCTACGGCGCATTGGCATGCGAGTGTAACGTGGTTATCGTCACATCGCTCTTTGAGCGCCGTGCTCCGGGGCTGTATCACAACACGGCTGTCGTCATGGAGCGCGACGGCTCTATCGCCGGCAAGTATCGCAAGATGCACATACCCGACGACCCTGCCTATTACGAGAAGTTCTACTTCACACCTGGCGACCTCGGCTTCCGTCCGATTCAGACCAGCGTGGGCAAACTCGGCGTGCTCGTATGCTGGGACCAGTGGTACCCGGAGGCAGCCCGACTGATGGCTCTGCAGGGTGCCGAACTGCTCATCTATCCTACAGCTATCGGTTATGCAGCGTCTGACACCGAGGACGAGCAGCAGCGTCAGCGCGAGGCGTGGACAACCGTGCAGCGCGGTCATGCCGTAGCCAACGGACTCCCCGTAGTGTCGGTCAACCGCGTTGGTTTCGAGCCTGACCCGAGCAAGCAGACACCGGGCATCGAGTTCTGGGGTTCGTCAATGGTTGTTGGTCCGCAGGGCGAGATGCTATATCGTTCGGCTCCCGATACAGAGGATAGCGTGATAGTGGAGGTTGACCTTGCGCACAGCGAGGACGTGCGCCGCTGGTGGCCATTCCTTCGCGACCGCCGCATCGACATGTACGGCGAGATAACAAAGCGATTTATCGACTAATAATTCTCGATTGCCGTTTTTATCTTCCATATCTTCCAGCTATGGACATCGTGCAATCGTAATGTGTTGAAGACCAAATATAAACGGATATATGGCGCACCATTTCGTCCGATGTGATGTCTTTGTGGCCTGCTATTTTTTGCGTGTGCGATAGAGGTAGAATGCTACGACTGTCAGCGATGCGATGGAGAGTTCTGTGGCAAGGAGGAAGATGTGCTGATAGTCGATCAGGGTGAGCATGGCTCCTGCGAACATGCCTACGAGGACAAATGGGGTGGCGATGAGCGTGCGCGCTATGGCGTGGCGCAAAGTGTTGTCTGGCATATTGCGCGTGAAGCGCACCACCACCTGCTTCACCATGCTAAGAGCGAAGCCCAAAGCAGCGTGACCCGCAGCCAGCGAGGCGGCTACGATGCTGAGTGGCGCTGCCGTGTTGTAGCTGAGGAATAGCAGTGCGGCACCCGGAACGGCGAGCAGCAGAGCTGAGGGCAGCAGCCAACGACGCAGTCCGTGTTTCTTTATCGCCTTACCGCCGAGTGTGTAGCCTAATGCGATAGCAATGACGGCGATGGTGCCCTGTGTGAAGGCGAACTCCTGTGGCGATAAACCCAGTCCGCCATTATGTGGCTTTGCGATGAGGAAGAGTGGGGCGGTGAGAGCGAGCAATGTCTCGGGCAGGAGGAAGAGGACGAAGAATGTCAAGGCGGTGATGTCGTCCTTGCGCTTCAGCATACGACGCAAGGATATTCTGAACTCACCGCGATGCAGTCCCATTGTCGGCTTCGGCTTGGCGTAACCATGCGTGCCACCGGGTAGGAATATGGTGTGCCAAAGCCACAGAAACAGTTCCACGCCTGCCATAACGTAGAACACAAGGCTCCACGAATAGCGTATGTTGCGCGTCACAACTTCCATGTTGCCAGCTATCATCATCATCACTCCGCAGCCGAAGAGGAGAGCCATAGTCAAAAATCCGCAGGATTTTTGACTATGGAGTGTTGTGGTGTTGTGATGGTGAGATGTTGATGAATGTAATGTCACCATCTCACCATCACACCATCTCACCATCGTATCTTGTTGAGGTGTTGGGTTTTGTTGGTGCACTTGAGACAAGTGCACCCCCTGAGAGGTATCGATATAGAAGCGGTGCAGGGCGATGTTGTAGAACACTGATGAGCACACGAAGAACGGCATGAAGCACACCGTGCCTAACAGCCAACTGCTCGTATGCAGCGTAAAGGCTACGGCAGCGAGCGAGAGAGCGGAGATGAACTGTGTAGATAGTATCCACACCTTTGTGGTGCCCCAAAAGTGGGTCACTACCATCTCGAACAATGGACGTAGCATCACCGGTATTGAGAGTAGGGCGATAGCGAGTGCGGTGTCAGCGGTGTCGAGCCCCATACGGCGCAGCATTACCATGGTCAGTACAAGCACAGACACAGCCACTCCGTCGCCGAACATCAGCGACGGAAGCCACAACCAGCGAGTCTTTGTACCTCTGCGGTGTGTGTGGTAGGTTGTTTTTGGTTGCTTGTCTGTCATTATTTCTTCTTTCCGAACTCGAGGTCAATTTTCTTCTTTCCGAACTCGGGGTCAATCTTCAGGAATGCTGTCACGAGGAACGTGATCAGGCAGCACGCCATCACGAAGATGAAGAACATCTTGTAGCCCATGATGTCCTTAACGTAGCCCGACACCATGCCCGGCAGCATCAGTCCGAGGTATGAGATGCCGGTGCATATAGAATAATGTGAGGTGCGGAACTTACCCTGACTGTAGAACAGCATGTACAGAGTGAGCACCGTGAAGCCCAAGCCGTAGCCGAACTGCTCCACGAAGAGGCACGACGATATGACCCACAGATTGGAGTCGAGCGTGTAGCTGAGGTATATGTACACTACGTCGGGCAGTGTGATGGCGCATACGAGCGGCCACAGCCAGCGCTTCATGCCGTCGCGACTGACGAGCACGCCACCGATGATTCCGCCCAAGAGCAGTCCGATGAGTCCCACTGTGCCCTGCGCCAAGCCGTACTCCTCTGGTGTCAGAGCCATTCCGCCTTCGGCTGTCGGGCGCATGAGGAACGTCTTAGTCATCGTGTTCAATAGTGCTTCGGGAAAGCGGTAGAACAGCAGGAAGAGCATCACGAACACGGTCTCCTTCGCACCGAACTTGCAGAAGAAAGTGGCGAGCATCGTCTTCAGTTCGTGTGCCACTTCCTTCACGCTCTTCTCCGAACTAACATCGTCGGCAGGACGCGGCATCATACGGCAGTGGTAGAGCCAGATGCCGATGAAGAGCGCCGCGAGCGCGTAGAAGATGAGTGTCCAGGTGTAGACCACCGACATATTCAGTTGATGTTCTAATATGCCGGCGAGTGACACGAGCGCACCGTTCACGAAGATGACGGCGAGTCGGTAGAACGTATTGCGCAGTCCGACGTACTTCGCCTGATTGTGCTCGTCGAGCTCTATCATATAGAAGCCGTCGGCAGAGATGTCGTGCGTAGCACTGGCGAACGCCATTGCGAAGAGGAAGAACATCGTACCCTGGAACCAGAACGACGTGGGCAGCGTGAAGGCGATGCCTGCCAGCGCACTGCCCATGAGCAGCTGCATCGTGAGCACCCACCAGCGCTTTGTCTTCAGCAGGTCGATGAACGGACTCCATAATGGCTTCACCACCCAAGGCAGAGCCAGCCAGCCCGTGTAGAGTCCTACCTCGGCATCGCTCAGTCCCATCTGCATCAGCATGACTACCGACAGGGCTGTAACGACAACGTTGGGCAGACCTTCTGCGAAATATAATGTGGGGATCCATGCCCACGGATTAGTCTTTTTCATTCTGAAAATGTTGTTTTGTTGAGGTGTTGTTATGTTGAGATATGTACTAATGTCACCATCTCAACACCACACCACCTCAACATCCTTTCACCACCTCACCATTACTTATATATCCTCTTTATCTCCGCTCCGCGGTAGTAGTGCAGCAGGATTTGATCGTAGTTGTAGCCCTTGGCACCCATTACTGCGGCACCAATCTGGCAGAGTCCTACGCCGTGTCCCCAGCCGGCACCTGTGAGGCGGAAAGTCTGTGGCACGCCGTTCTTGACATCCTCCTTGTCTACGACGAACGCACTGCTGTAGAGATGCGTGTCGCTCAGTGTGCGACGTATCTCCAGCTCCTTGCCGATGGTGAATGTGCGCTCCGATCCCACAATCTTCAGTCGGCAGATGCGTCCGCTGCGTCCGCGCTCCATCGGCACGAGGTCGAGGATATCGCCAAACTCCATCTTCAGTTTCTCTGTGATGAGGCTCTTCAGTTCCTCCTGTGTGTATGTCACGTGCCAGCGATAGAAGTCGGTAGTTTCTTGGTCGTAGTCGTTGAGCACCTCCGAGAGAATCTTCTTGTCGTCGGTGTTGCAGAACGACTCCGGTGCGGTGCGTATCCAGCGTTCGGCGTTCTCCTCAATGGTAAGGTCGGGCAGTTCGGCTGCTGCGGTGTTGTTGCATCCGCAAGAGCTTGCGTCAGCCGTGTCGCGTACAGCCATGAGGTATGGCTTCTTCACGTTCTCCCAACAGTACTGGAATTCCTCCGTAGCACCACCGCAGCACTTGCTGAAGCGTGCGTCGCATATCTCGTCGTTGTCCATCAGTATCTGTCCGCGTGTGGCACGAATAGCCTCCGCCACATGCTTGCTCGTAGCCTTCGTAATGCCCTGATAGCGCTGGCAGTGGTCGTCGGCGCATACGTCGAAGATGGTATGATCCTCGCGGTCGTACCATTTTATCAGCTCGTCGTCCTTGCGTATGAACGAGAAGAAGCCACTGCCACCGGCACCCGTCTGCTGCTTGTGGCGTTGCTCAATCTGCGCCAGCAGCCAACTGCGCGAGATGACGGCGTGTGCTTTGAGCAGTTCGAGGCTCGATGTGGCACTCATCTCGCTTGATATGACGCTCTCCAGATACGACTCCACGGGCAATTCGTTGATAGCACATACGCAGTCGGAGTCTACCACGAGGCGCAGCGTGCCCAGGAAGGTCTGCGTCTCCTGACGTTCCCAGTGGAAATTCACGCCGATTGTTACGTCGTGCAGTGAGAACGAGGCATCGTTCTGCTGCGGATGGAAGGTCAGCTCGCGATACTGGTTGCCGTTCCACAGTATGCCACCCTCATGGAACTCAACCACCTGCTCGCCCTCAATCAGGTTACCCTTAGCCATGTACGGCTTATTGAGCGAGAACGAAATCTTCGCACCGCTCACGATGCCCACCGACACCATCGGCTGCTTGCCAGCGAAGTGGGTGTTAGCGGACGGGGTTTCGGCTGCCAGTGTGTGCAATTTCTCCACCGTCTCGTTAAAGGCAGCTTCGCTCATGCCACACTCCTGCAGTATAGCTATAGCCTCTTCTGCGGTCAGCGTCTCGAAGTCTTCGGGGCGTGGTGTGACGATGAAGCCCGCCATGTCGAGCGAGCCCGGACTGACGAGACGCTTCTCCTCGCCGTCGGCAAAGTAGCAGTCGGGGCGATGCTTCGTGCGTGGTATCACCACCACCTGATAGTCGTCGCCGTCGCGCCATGCTATGATGTTCATCATCGGTTCGGTCTCGCCGCCGTGCATCGGCAGTGCCGAATAGAGCTTGCGGAAGAGCTGTTCGCCAGTGTGTTGGTCGGTGGTGCGTATAGAGAATACGGGCACGGCGAAGTCACGCACGGCAGCCACCGCACCACGCTCGTCCTTGCTCAGCAGCACCTCGCTGCCCCGGCTCAGTCGGGGCCAGTTGGTCTGCAGCGGCAGCATACCCGAGCAGATTGCCTGGAAGTGCATGTGGTCGGGAGCCGATGCACCGCACTTCGGCCCGTTGTAGAACACGGTGAGCGTGGGGTAGGCGTTGAGTAGGCGGTAAATCTCGCCATAGTTCATGCCGATGCTCTGCGGACGGTGTGTGCGCAGCGGTATAGTATAGTGTTGCGGCATGATAGGGAAGGGGTTGATGAGCAGCGTGAAGTTCTTGTCCACCTGTTTCTGCATCTGCTCCTTCGGTCGGTTCTGCTCGCAGAGGAAGCACGGACGCTCAGCGATTGTCTTGCGGTCGATGTTCGCGCCCGTAGACACGATGCGTGCAGGGTTGAACTGCAGTTTCAGCGTAATCTCTCCGCACGCCAACTCGCGCGTCTTCACGTTGCGCAGGTCGTGGAAGTGCTGTCGTGCATCCTCCCATACCTCCAGCTGACGGTTGAAGAAGCGTTGCAGCGAACTGTCTGCCGAAGCATCCGCAGTGCCCTCGGAGAGCTGCTGACGAGCCGCAATCTCGAGTGTGCGCAGACGATCCTTGTACAGGTTGTTGGCATTTTGTCGCTCAATGCTCAGTGCGGCATCGCTGTTTCCGTCCCAACGGCGGCACAGGTACAGTTCGTCGAAGATTCTGCCGATGCGATACTTGCGGCTGAAGGCAAGTCCGAGGGCGTAGTCCTCGCCGTATGAAGTATTCGGGAACTGTATCTGGCGCAGGATAGGCGTGAAGAAGGCGCGTGGCGCGCCGAGTCCGTTGATGCGCAACGCGTTGTTCGGTCCGTTCTGGTCGGTCCACTCCTTGTGGTCGATAAGTCCGGGTGGGAGCGTTTCGAGCTGGAAGTTGCACATGCGATAAGAGCCCACAATCATCGCAGCCCCCTGCTTGTGAAACTCGTCGACGATGCGCTGCAAGGTCTGCGGCGACGAGTAGAGGTCGTCGCTGTCGAGCTGCACGGCGAAACGTCCGCAGCGTGCGTCGTCGATAGCCACGTTCCAGCAGCCGCCGATGCCGAGGTCGGTGCGTTCCGGAACGATGTGTATGAGTCGCTTGTCCTCAGCAGCCGCAGCTTCGAGTATTGCGGAAGTGCCGTCGGTGGAGTGGTTGTCCACCACGATGACGTTATATTTGAATGTGGTCTTCTGCGCGAGAGCAGAACTGACTGCATCGGCGATGGTTTTCGCGCGGTTGAACACGGGTATGATGACCGATGCCTCGAACGTGAAGTCTTGCTCGCTGTAGTCGGGCTTTGTGTACTTCGATGTGTCTACCGTAGCACCAATTTTGTCCAGGTGCTTTGTGGCAGCCTGTTCCATCTCTATCTGCACCTCGCGGTTGCGCGGATTGACGTAGTCGAACTGTCGCTCGCCGCTCTTGCGTGAGTCGATCTCCACCTGTGTGTACAGATATTCGTTCAGATGAAATATCTGCGCCTTGCGACTGATGTACAGGCGCAGGTCGTAGAAGCCAGCCCACTTGTAGTCGGTCAGCTGTTGCTTTGCTGCGTACTCGTGCAGTAGCGACGCGCGTATTAGCACGAGCTGGCCGAAGTCGAAGTCGTCGCGTATGCTACCCGTCTGATAGTCGATGGTGGGATGCTTCTCCTGCACGCCGTCCTTCTGTATGTAGCTGTCAGCGTACACCATTCCGGCGTTGCTGTCGGTAGCCACGCGCAGCAGTCGTTCGAGAGCGTGCAGTCCGAGATTCACAGGTGTGTGCTTTAGGCTCAGTAGCACGTATTCGGCATCCGTATGCTCCTCTATGGTGAGTAGTGTCTTTGTCGAAGTGAGCCCGTCGATGGTTATCACGGTGCAGTTGCTGATGCTGTCCGTGTCGCTGCACGCGCAGATGTCGCTTGTGTCGCTCACGAGCAGATTAATATGCTGTGTCGTCTTGCTTTGGCTCAGCGTCTGTATCGAGTCGGCAATCTCGGCTACATCGTTGCAGGGCAGAAAGCAGTCAATTTTTTCTCTCATTTGTTGTTTATAGTGTTTCAGGTTAATAAAGATATGTACCGTGTACAAAATCTATATGCAAAAGTAATGTTTATTTTTTGAAAAACGGAGTAAATCAGGCTGAATTTATATGTTTGTTGCGAAATGATTTTGGTGTTCGGATTATTTGCTGTAATTTTATACATTGAAAACAAATCGATTACTCTAAAACAACAAATTTCGCGATGAACAAGAACATTCTTTTAGCGGGTGCCGCACTCTCTGTAGTGCCCTCGCTCGTGGCAGCAAAGGCACCGCAGAAACGTGTGCAGCCGAAGCAGCCCAACATTATATTTATATTGTGCGACGACATGGGCTACGGCGACCTCGCCTGCTACGGACAGCCCTATATCAGTACGCCCAACATCGACCGCATGGCTGAGGAGGGTATGCGCTTCACGCAGGCTTACGCCGGCTCGCCGGTGTCTGCGCCCTCGCGTGCTTCGATAATGACGGGTCAGCACTCGGGTCACGGACACGTGCGCGGCAACCGCGAATACTGGTCGAACGACCGCACTGTGATGTACGGCAACAACGTAGACTTCGCCGTGGTGGGTCAGGAACCTTACGACCCGCAGCACAAGATACTGCCCGAGATGCTGAAAGACCACGGCTACACCACAGGCGTGTTCGGCAAGTGGGCTGGCGGCTACGAAGGATCGCCCTCTACGCCTGACAAGCGCGGCGTGGACGAGTTCTACGGCTACATCTGCCAGTTCCAGGCGCATCTGTATTACCCCAACTTCCTCAACCGCTATTCGCGCTCAATGGGCGACACGGCGGTAGTACGCGAGGTGATGGAGCAGAACATACAGTACCCCATGTTCGGACGCGACTACCATAAGCGCCAGCAGTATTCGGCACGCATCATTCATGAGAAGGCACTCGAATGGATTGACCGCCAGGACGGCAAGCAGCCCTTCGTGGGCTTCCTTACATACACCCTGCCACACGCCGAACTGGCTCAGCCCTACGACAGCATCGTTGAGGGCTACGAGAAGACGTTCTTTGTCGATAAAACGTGGGGCGGACAGGAGGGCTCACGCTACAACGCCGTGGAGCATACCCACGCACAGTTTGCCGGAATGATAACCCGTCTCGATCAGTACGTTGGCGAGGTGATAGCAAAGTTGCGCGAGAAGGGACTCGACAAGAACACGCTCGTCATCTTCACCTCCGACAACGGACCTCACGAGGAGGGTGGTGCCGATCCTGAATTCTTCGGACGCGACGGCAAACTGCGCGGACTCAAGCGCCAATGCTACGAGGGCGGCATACGCATTCCGTTCATAGCATGGTGGCCCGGACACGTGAAGGCAGGCGAGGTGAGCGACCTGCAGTTCGCCTTCTACGACCTAATGCCTACGTTCTGCGACCTCGCCGGCGTGAAGAACTTCCGCAAGCGCTACACCAACCGCAAGCTCGCGGGCGATGGCTTCGACGGACTTTCCATTGCTCCGACACTTCTCGGCGACAATTCCAAGCAGCTGCAGCACGAACACCTCTACTGGGAGTTCCACGAGACCGACCAGATTGCCGTGCGTCGTGGCGACTGGAAGCTGATAGTGGTGAAGGGCAAGCCACGCCTGTACAACCTCGCCACCGACCTGCACGAGGATAACGACGTGAGTGCTGCGCATCCGGACATAGTAGCCGAGCTTGTAGATGTTATACGTAAGGAGCATGTCGATAACGAGTTGTTCAAAGTGACACTGCCTTATTAGCTTTTGCCGTCGTTCTTCGAACGCCGCCCGATCGGATTGCGTCCGCCGTCCGATGACTTTTTCATAGGTTTAGTAGGAGGCTACGGCATTCCTGCCGTAGCCATTGCAAATATTTTAATGTCAAGTTGCTAATGGCTACGGCAAGAATGCCGTAGCCTCCTATGATTTGCCTCATCTTATTTTGTTCTCGTTCTGCCATTTTGGCTACAGATGTATTGCAGCGATATGACAAAAATGCAAATTTACGACAACTACTTGACTAACATCAAAAATATACGACAACTTGGAAAATAAATGGATTAATACTTGTGTGCGAACACAAATAGCACTACCTTTGCATCAGAAATAAACGACGAGGCTGCGCTGAAAGCGTGGCTGACGATTGCCGAAAGGCAAGAAAGAGAAGCGTAATTAGGGATAACAAAGTAAGAATTAAAGAAAGAAAGGGTAACATTATGGTTATTTTTAGTTTTATTTTTGCGATTTGTTGTGCAGCTCTTGCAGAGGCTGTAAAGGTAAACAACAAGATCAGCCTCAAGAAGTAACAAGTGCTAAAAGCACTGTTGCGCTGAGGAGCAAACAAATGGGAAACACAGAAAAACACAAGTAGGATAACAATTAAAAAAGAAAGGATTAAGATTATGATGATTTTCGGATTTATCTTCGCAATTTGTTGTGCAGCCGTTGCAGAGGCTGTAAATGTAAACAACAAGATCAACCTCACTAAATAAAAGTGAGCTTGCTCAGACAATAGTAATAAAACGAAATATAGGAAACGGTTGCATGAGCCTTCGGGCACGTGCAACCGTTTTTTGTATCTGGAGATACAATAAAACCGCCGTTTCTGCGTTATATCTATTACGATGAAACATATTCATATATATATAATAATGTGTGTGCTGGGCGTGTTCGGCTTAAGCGCATGCGACGATATCGACGATTTCACAACATCGCCGAACAACCTGCTCACGTTCTCTACCGACACGGTGCGCATTGACACCGTATTCTCTACCGTGCCGTCGTCGACGCGCGACTTCTGGGTGAGCAACCGCTCTGGTAAGGGGCTGCGCTGCACATCCGTGCGCCTCGAAGGTGGTAACCAGAACGGATTTCGTGTGAACGTAGACGGCGTATATCTGAGTCCGGAACAGGGCTATAAGGCAAACGGCATAGAGGTGCGCAACAAGGACAGCATACGCGTGTTCGTGGAAGTGACTACAGCCGTGAACCACGGCGACGGACCGAAGGAACTTAACGATCGTCTCGTGTTCGCGCTCGAGAGTGGGGTAGAGCAGAAAGTGGTGCTCAACGCATGGTCGTGGGATGCCGACTTTGTTCGCAACAAGACTATCACGACCGACTACACAATAGCTGCCGGAAAACCGCTCGTGGTGTACGGTCCGCTGACAGTAGAGGAAGGGGCAACACTCACCATCGCACCTGGCGCAACGCTTTATTTTCACGACGGGGCAGGCATCGATGTGAAGGGACGACTCGTATGCAAAGGCACAGCCGACCAGCCCGTCACGCTGCGTGGCGACCGCCTCGACCGTATGTTCGACTATCTGCCTTACGACCGCATGAGCGGATTGTGGAACGGCGTGCACTTCCTGGAGAAGTCGTACGACAACCGGATGGAGTTCACCGACTTGCACAGCGCGTTCCATGGCGTGCGTGTCGACTCGTCGGACGTGGCTCGGCAGACGCTCACCATAACCAACTCTACCATACACAACTGTCAGGGACACGCGCTGTATGTAGAGAATTCGAAGGTGACGGTAGAGAACTCGCAGCTGACGAACGCGCTCAACAACTGCTTGGGCGTGGACGGAGGCGACGTGCAGGTGAAGAACTGCACGCTGGCACAGTTCTATCCGTTCGACTCAAACCGCGCCAGTGCGCTCAGCTTCTCGGCTCTGAAGCATCCGCTGCAGCAGTTCGTCTGTCGCAACACGCTCATCACGGGCTACAGCGCCGACGAGATGATGGGCGGAAAGCCCGTGAAGGATGCTAAGGGCGAGGATGCCGCAGAACCGAACGCTTTCAACTATAAGTTTGAGAACTGCGTGATACGCACCCCTGAGGTGACGGACGAGGAAGAACTGCCGCACTTCGTAAACGTAGTGTTCGAGGAGAAAGAGAATGCCGACTCGGTATGCACCAACCACTTTAAGAAGGTGGACGGCGACAAGCAGGACTACGACTTCCGACTCGCAAAGACATCAGTGGCTATCGACCGCGCCGACCCAGCTACGGCTACCAAAACTGACCGCAACGCCATGCCGCGCGACGAGCGACCCGACGTGGGAGCATACGAATTCAAGGAGGAAAAGACCGAAGAACCTAATCCGCAGGAATAAGTATCTTCACCATCTCACTCCATCATCACCCCATCATCACCACCTCACCACCTCACCACCTCACCACAACAACATCTCACCACCACCTTTAAACTATGAAAGAAATAAACATCAACATTCGCGTTGAGCACTATCAGCTCGACGAACTGAACACTGCTGACCGCGAACTCGTAGAGCGTGCGTTGGAAGCCACCAACGGTGCGTACGCTCCGTACAGCAATTTTTACGTAGGAGCAGCATTGCGCCTCGCCGACGGCACCATCGTAACAGGCGCAAACCAAGAGAACGCAGCATTCCCATCAGGCACGTGCGCCGAGCGCACAGCCATCTTCGCAGCACAGGCAAACTATCCCGACCAGCCCGTTTCGACACTCGCCATCGCGGCACGCAACACAGGCGGACTGCTCGACGAGCCAGTGAGTCCATGCGGAGCCTGTCGCCAGGTGATACTCGGTGTGGAAGACCGCTACAAGAAACCCATCCGCGTGCTGCTCTACGGCAAAAAAGGAGTCTACAGTCTGCAGTCGGCTAAAGATCTGCTGCCCTTCTCGTTCGTCGACGACAGCATGAAGTAAGGCAGACAGAAGCCAGTGTCGGCACAAATGAAATAATGCAGTAACAAAATTTATATCAATGATATAGCCTTCTTTGTTCTTTTTTTAGTAATTTTGCACTCTAAATAGTATATACGCGATTTCATACGCTAAAGAAAGAACAAAGAAATAGCAAAATAAAATTATGAGCAAACAAGTAGAAAAAATCAAGGAACTGGTCGCTAAGCGCGAACAGGCTCGTCTCGGTGGCGGCGAAAAAGCTATTGAGAAGCAGCACGCACGCGGCAAATACACAGCACGCGAGCGCATCGAGATGCTCGTCGACGAAGGTTCGTTCGAGGAGTACGACATGTTTAAGAAGCATCGTTGTACTAACTTCGGTATGGAAAAGAAGCACTACTATGGCGACGGTGTCGTAGCAGGTAGCGCTACAGTAGGCGGCCGTTTGGTTTACGTATATGCTCAGGACTTCACCGTCAACGGCGGTTCGCTCTCTGAGACAATGGCACAGAAGATTTGCAAGGTGATGGACATGGCTATGACCATGGGCGCACCAGTTATTTGCATGAACGACTCGGGCGGTGCACGTATTCAGGAAGGCATCTGCGCCCTCGCTGGCTACGGCGAAATCTTCGAGCGCAACATCCTCGCTTCGGGCGTAATCCCACAGATCTCGGCTATCATGGGTCCGTGCGCAGGCGGTGCAGTTTACTCGCCGGCTCTCACCGACTTCATCATAATGAAGGAGCAGACTTCATATATGTTCCTCACAGGTCCGAAGGTAGTGAAGACCGTTACGGGCGAGGACATTGACGCTGAGCACCTCGGCGGTGCATCGGTACACGCTACGAAGAGCGGTGTGACACACTTCGCTGCAAAGACAGAGGAAGAGGCTATCGAGATGATAAAGAGCCTGCTCTCGTTCATCCCGAGCAACAACACAGAAGAGGCTCCGCGCGTAGAGTGCAACGACCCAATCAACCGTATGGAGGACTCTCTCAACGAGATTATCCCCGACGACCCGAACAAGGCTTACGATATGTACAAGGTTATCGGTGCCATCACCGACAACGGCGAGTTCTTCGAGATACAGCCTAAGTTCGCTAAGAACATCATTATCGGTTTCGCACGCTTCAACGGTCAGAGCGTTGGTATCGTAGCCAACCAGCCGGCTGCTTACGCAGGCGTTCTCGACGTTAACGCAAGTCGCAAGGCTGCACGCTTCGTGCGCTTCTGCGATGCGTTCAACATTCCTATCGTGTCGCTTGTCGACGTGCCGGGCTTCTTGCCAGGTACAGGTCAGGAGTACAACGCCGTTATCCAGCACGGTGCACAGTTGCTCTACGCTTATGGCGAGGCTACCGTTCCAAAGATTACAATCACTCTGCGCAAGAGCTACGGTGGTTCGCACATCGTTATGGGCTGCAAGCAGTTGCGTTCAGACCTCAACTTCGCATGGCCGTCTTCAGAGATTGCGGTTATGGGTGCAAGCGGTGCTGTTGCAATCCTCTGCGGCAAGGAAGCTAAAGCTAAGAAGGAAGCTGGCGAAGACGTTCAGGCGTTCCTCGCAGAAAAGGAAGACGAGTACACAGAGAAGTTCGCAAACCCGTACGAGGCAGCTTCTTACGGCTATATCGACGACGTAATCGAGCCGCGCAACACACGTTTCCGCATCTGTCGCGGTCTGGCACAGCTCGCTACAAAGCGTCAGCAGTTGCCAGCTAAGAAGCATGGTTGTATGCCGATGTAATTTGTTTTACAAGTAGACGGGTAAACAAGTAGACAAGGTTACAAGTAAACAAATATACAGGTATGGACAAGAATATATATGCTGCCATTGCCATGGCTCTATATGAGTATCAGGGCAACAACGTACACGATAAAGAACCGGGCTTCATCACCATACAGCCGCGTCAGACTATGTGGAACGCCAAGTTCTTAAGTTTAACAGCAAAACCATAAAAAAGAAATGAAAGAGTTTAAATATACAATCGACGGCAAGGAGTACAAGGTACAGATAGAAGACGTTGAGGGCAATATCGCCGACGTAACCGTAAATGGTGAGGCCTTCAAGGTAGAGATGGAGCAGGAGGCTGAGCCCGAGAAGAAGATAGTGCTTGGTCAGCCGGCTGCTGAGGCAGAGGAAGGCGAGACAGCAAGTGCTGCCAACGTGAACACAGCCAATGCACTCAAGGCTCCGCTGCCGGGCGTAGTAACCGAAATTAAGGTTGCTGTAGGCGACGAGGTGAAGGTAGGCGACGTAGTCGTTGTGCTCGAAGCAATGAAGATGGCTAACAATCTCGAAGCTGAGAAGGACGGAAAGGTGACGGCTATCTGCGTGAAGACTGGCGAGAGCGTACTTGAGGACTCTCCGCTCGTAGTGATTGAGTAAAAATACTATATATAATAGAATAAGGTGGAATTGTTAAAGTTCCACCTTATTTTTGTATATTATTCAAAAAAATTTGGACTTTATTATATTATTTAATACTTTTGTACTCAAAATAACTAAATAACCGACTTTATGAAGAAAATACTATTACAAATTGTATTCTTTCTATCTGCAACGATTGCAATGGCGCAAACCGATATTCAGTTCTCTATATTGAAGGCTGAGGCAGATGGTGTGTCAGCATCTGTGACCAACGCCCTCGACTTGAAGCTTCGTCAGGTGTTCGATCGCAATGGAGCTGGTGCTGCTGATCTTTATAATGTGTTTGCCATAGAGCCAACTATATCTGTAGAGAAGATTATCTCTACTAAGGATGGTGTCGTGCTTGACGTGCCTATCGCACAAGGCGAGTTAGTGCTCATTGCCAAGAACATTATCGATGGTGCCGAATATTACAGCACATCAATTGAATTGGAGGGCGAATCGCTTGGTAGCAAGGATAAGGCTATGAAGTCGATGATAAAAGGCATCAAGGTGACTGACCCTGCCTATAAGCAATTCATCAATACTGCACGCAAGAAGATTGAAGAGTACTATTCTACCAATTGCGCTTTCATATTGCAGAAAGCAAAAGCACTTTACAATCAGCAGCGTTACAAAGAAGCTATTAGCTATCTCTCTGCTGCCACTGCCAATATCCCATGCTATGATCAGGCTTACGCTCTGCAGGAGCAAATTCTTGCAAAGTTGGGAACAAAGCCAGACACTGTGATTGTTGAAAAGGTGGTAGAGAAGCCGGTCGTAGTAGAAAAGGTGGTAGAGAAACCCGTTGTTGTGGAGAAAATTGTGGAGAAACCAGTGCCTGCTGAAGCTCCCGCTGCTCCTAAGTGCGAGATAACAATCTCTATGAATGACCTCGAGTTCCGTATTCTCAGTTGTAAGGGTGAGCCAACACAGCGACGCATCACTATCAAAGCCGAGTATGTCAACCAGAATGTGAACATTGCGAATGGCGATATATCATTGGATGTAGTGATTGACGACAATGGTAAAGAACTTCCACGCGAGAACAAAGCTGTTATAGCAAATGGTTCATCGTACGAATGGATTAGTATGCCAGCTCGTGTCAATTTGAAGCACGACTTCTACATCGTCAATTATGATCACCCGATTGAGACCATTTCATACATGAAGCTCAAAGTGCGCAATGGTTATGTAGAGATACGCAACTTGAAGGTGGATTGGTGATAAAACAACCCAATACATTTACTGATACTAACGATAAAATTTAAACAACTTATTATGAAGAGAATATCATTGACTTTGTGTCTGCTCGTAGCCACATGCTGTATGTCATTAGCACAGACAAAAGTTGTGGAGCGTAGCGCAAAAAAAGCTCCTGAGTGGGTCAATACGGCTAACCCAAGTGCACTTGTTGTCACCGTTACCGCCAATACCATAGCAGATGCGCAGGTGAAGGCAATGGCTGAGGTTACGGAGCGCATCATCCTCTCTGTAGCAAGCAACGTAAGCGTGTCGCAGCGCAATGAGTCGAGCGAGATAGTGGAGGACGACAACGTGCAGTCGCGCGATGAATTTACACGTCTCTCGAAGATCAAGTCGGCTAACTTACCTTTCCTTAAAGGTATCTCGTCGAACAAGATAGCTGGAATATACTGGCAGCGTGTTCAGGACAAGAAGACAGGCAAGAGCTACTACGAGTATTCGGTGCTCTATCCTTACTCTCGTCGCGAACAGCGCACACTGCAGGCAGAGTTTGAAGCTCTCGACCAGGAGATGACCGCTAAGTACGAGGCTTTGGCACAGAAGATAGACAACATTGAGTCGGTAGAAGATATCAAAGCTGCTACTACTGAGCTCAACGCTCTGAAGGCCTACTTCTTCGACGATGTACGCCTTGAGCAGGTGGAAGGCTTGAAGAAGCGCTATCTTCAGCTCTACGATGCGCTCACACTCACAGGTAAGTTTGTTAAACGTGGACAATATAGCTGTCAGGTGCTCCTGAAAGGCAGACCTGTTAAGGTGTCTACATTGCCGACAGTGAAGTCGAGCAGCGTGACTCAGCTCAACGTGCGTCCAACAACCGACGGCACATTCCTCGTTACATACGATGATAGCGAGTGTATTGAGGACGAAGAGAATACTATTGACGTAATGCTTCGTCTTGAGGGCAAACGTCTCACTTATAAGATTTCGCTCACAGAATCCGGTAGTGGCTTTGGCAGTCAGAAGTTCTCTATCGCACCGGAGGGTAAGGTGCTGCTTACAGCAGCTATGGTAGATGCTGCAGAACGTGAAGTCACGGACGTAACAGTGCGTCTTACTGTGAACAACCGCAACGGCAATAAGTTCGCAGTGAAGAGTTTTGAGCTCAATGTGCCTGATATTGCAGTGCCACTCGTCTTCGATAACGTTGACGCAATCTACTCTACAAAGGGGCTCATTCAGATAAAGATGCTGGCACAGGGCGAGTATTCACTTCGCCAAGTAAAGAAGAACGACTTCGGATTTGTGAAGGGTACGCTCAATGTAGTAAACCCAGACACAGGAGCAATCGAACCAATAAAGGTAGCATTGCCATACTCAACCAACTGGGAGTAATAAAATAGAAAACCAATTGGGAGTAATAAAATAGAAATAGGTAACAATTAAATTTATAACAATTAAAACTTGACTATTATGAAACAGAGAATTTTTAACGTATTATTGGCTATCGCACTTATCTTCTGTGGTTCATCTGCAGCTTTCGCTCAGTCGAAATTGTTGAAGAAGGATATTAAGAAGACTTGTAAGGAGTGGAAGAAGGCAGGTTGGTCATTGCTTGCTACAGCTTCTACAATGGAGTATGCGCTTACAAAGTATCGCACATACGTAGAGGGTGATGAGGAGAATCACCTCGTTCTTACAGGTATTGCTGTAGGCAAGAACCCTAAGATTGGTCGTGAGAACGCTATGATGAACGGTATCACAAGCTACGCAAGCCGTGCTAAGGCTCAGGTAGTTGGTAAGATGAAGAGCATTATGTCTTCAGACGCAGAAGGTATGTCGGAGGAAGAAATCGATAAGTTCGGTGCTGCTTATGAGATGGGCGTGAATACAAAGATTGCAGGTCTCGTTAAGATGCACTTCACTCTCGTTCGCGAGAAGGGCGGCTCTAAGGAGTTCCAGGTGTACATGACTATCGATGAGTCAGCTGCTAAGAAGGCTCGTGAGCTTGCTGCAAAGGAGGCAAAGAAGAAGGCAGCTCTTAATGATCTCTCACAGCAGGTTGAGGAGTTCATCGGCGACCCTGTTGAAATGGACGAGTAATATCTTGAAGATATTGTAATCAATCCGGAGAAGGGTAGATTTGTCTGCTCTTCTTCGGATTTTTTAGATAATAACCATTAAAATAAAACCCGTACAAATGAAAAGATTTATATTATTAGCTTTCTGCGCAACATGTTGTATGGGGACTCAGGCACAAGTTGTAGACGATTTCGATGACTTTGTGAATAGTGAAATAGCATCGTTTGATAAGTTTATCGATGATGCAAACAAGCAATTCATTAGTTTCTTACGCAATCCGTGGAAAGAGTTCGACTCTAAAAAGCCCGTGGAGAAGCGTGTTAAGCCTGAGCCTGTTAAGCCCGTTGTGTACGACGAGAAGAAGGATCCTGATACCACTCCCGTAGAGCTTACTATTGAAGAAATTCTCGGACAATCGACTAAAGAGAGTAAACAGCGTCCTCAGGGAAGAGTGATTGATGGAGGTGAAAAGGTGACGTTTGACAAGCCGCAAAAGAAGGTTGGCAATACTAACAAGCGACGCCAGCCAGTGGACACCGAGAGTGAAAAGCCTCAGCCCGTGGTAAAGCCTGAAACCCCAGCTCCAGTTCCAGCTCCAGTTCCAACTTCTCAGCCTGCTGCTCCAGCAACCAAGCCGTCTTGCCCGAATGCCAAGCCGACC
>ULZG01016020.1_pt1 | contig 69474 bp, 50 predicted proteins | sample 1962881 | NCBI WGS metagenome assembly ULZG01 (sample SAMEA4835883, study PRJEB28245) | human gut metagenome | biome: gut microbiome; material: fecal sample | place: Denmark | collected 2008 | reverse complement strand
ATCAGTGGGTCCAGGGTTCGAATCCCTGAGGGTGTACGAAAAGAGATTACCATCGTGGTAGTCTCTTTTTTTTATGCCTTTTTTCTAAAATCTGTTCTTAAACATAGCTAATACTTTTGTGGTCTTGTATAAAATCTTTTCCTTTGTATCAGGATAGTTCAGCACAGATAAAGTATTGATATGGAAAAGAATATAAAATTCGGGCAACAGTCTACCAAAGTGAAGCAGCTGTCGGATCTCATCGAGCAGGATATTTTGGTAGGAAAGTACCGTACCGATACGAGTCTGCCTTCCATTAATGCATTGAGTAAGACTTATCATGTGTCACGGGATACCGTATTTAAAGCCTTTGCGGATTTGCGTGAGCGAAAACTGATAGATTCTACTCCCGGTAAAGGGTATTATGTAACTAACCGGAAAGAAAAGATTTTTTTATTGCTGGACGAATATTCTCCTTTCAAGAATACCTTATATAATAGTTTTGTCAAGAAACTTTCTGTGTCATACAAGGTAGATCTCTGGTTTCATCAATATAATGAACATATTTTTAATACCATTTTATGCGAGGCCATAGGAAGGTATAATTATTATGTGGTGATGAACTTTGATAATGAGAAGTTTTCTCCTTTATTTGATAAGATTCCTTCTTCCCGCCTTTTGCTGCTTGATTTCGGTAAGTTTGAAAAAGGAAATCACTCCTATATCTGTCAGAATTTTGATGATGCTTTTTATAAAGCCTTGACTCAGTTGACTGCTCGTCTGGAGCGTTACCGGAAAATTGTATTCCAGCTGCCCCAGGAGTCTAAACATCCACAAACCTCTGTTCAAAGTTTTGAAGCTTATTGTTCGGATAATCATTTTGTAGGTGAAGTAGTGAACGAGGAAGATATACAAGAGGTAGAAAAAGGGGTGGTGTATGTAGTTATCCGTCAGACGGATGTGGTGAATGTGATTAAGCGAAGCAGGCTGAACGGTTTGAAATGTGGAGTCGATTTTGGACTGATAGCATATAACGATACGCCGGCATACGAGGTGATAGACGAAGGGATTACCGCTCTCAGTATTAATTGGGAGGAAATGGGCCGAAAAGCAGCACATTTTATTCTTACGGGTGATGTGGTGCAGGAGTTTTTACCCACCGAAGTACATCTGCGGAATTCAGTGTAAGTATAAAATTCAGTATTATTATATTGTAGTGTCAGCACAGTTCAGTATGGATGGATTTAATTAGAAAGAAAAGAAATTGCATTAACTTTATAAATAATCGAAACATGAAAAATTATCCGAAAATTGGGATTCGTCCCACTATCGACGGACGTCAGGGTGGCGTACGTGAAAGCCTTGAAGAAAAGACTATGAATCTTGCCAAAGCCGTAGCAGAACTTATTTCTTCTAATTTGAGAAACGGTGACGGTAGTCCGGTAGAATGTGTCATTGCGGATTCTACTATCGGTCGTGTGGCTGAAAGCGCAGCTTGTGCCGAAAAATTTGAGCGTGAAGGTGTAGGAGCTACCATTACAGTCACTTCTTGCTGGTGCTATGGAGCAGAAACAATGGATATGAATCCGTATTACCCGAAAGCGGTATGGGGATTTAACGGTACGGAAAGACCGGGTGCTGTATACCTGGCTGCAGTTTTAGCTGGGCATGCACAAAAAGGTTTGCCGGCATTTGGTATTTACGGACGTGATGTGCAGGATATTGAAGATAATACCATTCCGGCAGATGTGGCAGAAAAGATTTTGCGTTTTGCCCGTGCGGCTCAGGCGGTAGCTACCATGAGAGGCAAGTCTTATCTTTCTATGGGTAGTGTGTCTATGGGTATTGCCGGTTCAATTGTGAATCCTGATTTCTTTCAGGAATATTTGGGCATGCGTTGTGAGTCAGTAGATTTGACAGAAATCATTCGTCGTATGACTGAAGGAATTTACGATAAGGAAGAATACGCTAAAGCGATGGCTTGGACTGAAAAATATTGCAAGAAAAACGAAGGAAAGGATTTCAATGTAGAAGCCAAGACTAAGACACGTGCGGAAAAAGATGCTGATTGGGATTTCATTGTGAAGATGACCATTATCATGCGCGATTTGATGAAAGGTAATCCGAAGTTGAAGGAAATGGGATTCAAGGAAGAAGCACTTGGTCACAATGCTATTGCGGCTGGTTTCCAGGGACAGCGTCAGTGGACGGACTTCTACCCGAACGGTGACTTCTCTGAAGCCTTGCTGAATACTTCTTTCGACTGGAACGGTATTCGTGAAGCTTACGTACTGGCTACTGAAAATGATGCCTGCAACGGAGTCGCTATGCTCTTCGGCCATTTGCTGACTAACCGTGCACAGATTTTCTCTGACGTACGTACTTATTGGAGCCCGGAAGCCGTGAAACGTGTGACTGGTAAGGAGCTGACCGGACTGGCAAAGAATGGTATTATCCATTTGATTAACTCTGGAGCAACTACTCTGGATGGTACCGGACAGCAGACTGATGCAGAAGGTAATCCGACCATGAAACCGTCGTGGGAGATTACAGAAGCTGAGGTTGAAAAATGTTTGGAAGCTACTACATGGTATCCTGCTAACCGGGATTATTTCCGTGGTGGTGGTTTCTCTTCTAACTTCTTGTCAAAAGGTGGTATGCCTGTGACCATGAGTCGCTTGAATCTGATTAAGGGACTGGGTCCGGTACTCCAGATTGCAGAAGGATGGACGGTAGAAATTGATCCGGAAATCCACAAGCTGCTTGATGAACGTACTGACCGTACATGGCCTACTACCTGGTTTGTACCTCGTTTGTGCGATAAACCAGCCTTCAAGGATGTATATTCTGTAATGAATAACTGGGGAGCCAATCACGGTGCCATCAGTTACGGACATATAGGTCAGGATTTGATTACGCTTGCTTCTATTCTTCGTATACCGGTATGTATGCACAATGTGGAAGATGATAAGATTTTCCGCCCTGCTGCATGGAATGCTTTCGGTATGGATAAAGAAGGCGCTGATTACAGAGCATGTCAAAATTACGGACCGATCTATAAATAATTAATTTTACGCTGCCGGAACTGGCGGATTCTCCGTCTGTTCCGGCTTTTATTTTCTACTAATAAAAAAATCATGATTCATAACGAACATATTGAAGAGTTTGTAAAACAGGCTCATCGGGTAGGTGATGCCGGATTGACGGTATGCAGTAGTGGTAACCTTTCATGGCGTGTAGGCGATGAAGTGCTGGTTTCCGGTACAGGTTCATGGGTGCCTTCTTTGACAAAAGATAAAGTGGCTGTTTGCCGTCTGGAAACGGGTGAAATACTCAATGGGGTAAAACCTTCTATGGAAAGTGTGTTCCATTTAGGTGTTTTGAGAGAGCGTCCCGACGTTAATGTAGTACTTCACTTCCAGTCTCCATACGCTACCACAGTGGCATGTATGGAAAATACGCCGAAAGATTTTAATGTGACAGCCGAAGTTCCTTGCCATGTTGGGGCTGAGATTCCGGTTATTCCTTATTTCCGTCCGGGTTCTAAAGAGTTGGCCGAAGCCGTGATTGAGGCCATGAAAGACCACAACTCCGTATTGCTTCAGAAGCACGGACAGGTGGTTTGCGGAAAAGACTTCAATCAGGCTTTTGAGCGGGCCATGTTTTTTGAGATGGCTTGTCGCATAATTGTGCTTTCCGGGGGAAAATACAAGACCTTGACAAAAGAAGAGATTGACGATCTTGAAACGTACATTTTAGGCAAGAAGACAAAATGAAAGAAGCATATTTGGCAATTGACTTTGGAGGAGGTAGTGGCAGGGTGATTGCCGGCTACCTTTCCGAGGGTGAACTTGTGCTGGATACGATATACCGATTCCCTAACCGTCAGGTACGGATGGGAGGACATGTGTACTGGGATTTCCTTTCCCTGTTTGAGGATATGAAGACCGGCATCCGTATGGCAGTAGAAAAAGGCTATACGTTGAAGAGTATCGGAATTGATACGTGGGGTGTGGATTTCGGACTGATAGACAAACAGGGAAATTTGTTGAGTAATCCGGTGTGTTATCGCGACAGCCGTACGGAAGGGATGCCTGAAGAGTTTTTCTCGAAAGTGGACGTAAAGGCGCACTATGCAGAATCGGGTACGCAGGTCATGGCCATCAATACCTTGTTTCAGTTGTATGCCATGAAGAAGGAAGATAATGCGCAGTTGAAGGTAGCCGACAAGTTGCTTTTCATGCCCGATCTGTTCAGCTATTATCTTACGGGAGTGGCTAATAATGAGTATAGCATAGCTTCTACGTCGGAACTGCTGGATGCCAAAGCACGTACCTGGAATTTCAAGTTGATTCGGGAACTGGGGCTTCCGGAGCACCTTTTCGGCGAAGTGGTCATGCCGGGAACCTCCCGCGGCTTTTTGAAACCGGAAATCAAGGAACAGATAGGAGTAGATTACGAGGTAGAAGTGATTGCTGTGGCTTCGCACGATACGGCCAGCGCGGCCAGTGTAGTGCCTCTTTCTGCCAAAGGAGAAAAGGTGGCTTTCCTGAGTTCAGGCACTTGGTCCTTGCTGGGGGTAATGAGCGACGAACCGATTTTGACGGAAGAAGCCCGTCTGGCAGGGTTTACCAATGAAGGAGGCTCGGATGGAAAAATTTGTTTTTTACAGAATATTACCGGACTTTGGATACTTCAGAAACTGATGCAGGAATGGAAGGAAGAGGGAAAGGATGTAGCTTATTCCACCTTACTGCCGGCTGCGGAAGTGGCAGAAACCGATGCTTTGATTGACGTGGACGATACAGCTTTCCAGTGTCCGGTAAGTATGGCTGAGGCGATTACGAATTATTGTATCGCACATCAGCAAACACCACCTTCCACGCAGGGAGAATTTGTGAAATGTGTCCTTCGGTCATTGGCGTTGCGCTATAAAACGGGTATGGAAGCACTGAACCAGCTTTTGCCTGAACCAGTAACAAAGCTTTATGTGATTGGTGGGGGAAGTCAGAACAAATACCTGAACCGGTTGACAGAAGAAGCTATTGGCATTCCTGTAGAAGAAGGACCGGTTGAAGCAACTGCCATCGGTAACATCAGGCAGCAAATGAAGTAAAATAATCAAGAGGGCTGTAGCCGTCACTTAAAATCTAACACCATGAGTAATACATCAGAAAACAAATCTATACTGAAGAAGGATGGAGTAAGCTATCTGGTTCCGTTCATTCTGATTACCTTCTGCTTTGCCCTATGGGGCTTTGCCAACGACATAACTAACCCTATGGTCAAAGCTTTTTCCAAAATATTCAGGATGAGCGTAACCGACGGGACTTTGGTTCAGGTGGCTTTTTATGGCGGATATTTTGCTATGGCCTTTCCGGCAGCCATGTTTATCCGTAAATATACTTATAAAGCCGGAGTCATGATGGGACTGGGCTTGTATGCCGTGGGAGCCTTGGCTTTCTTTCCTGCCAAGCTGACCGGAAGCTATTATCCGTTTTTGTTAGCTTATTTTGTCATGACTTGCGGGTTATCTTTTCTGGAAACCAGCTGTAATCCTTATATCTTGTCAATGGGAACGGAAGAAACAGCCACCCGTCGTTTGAATTTAGCCCAGGCATTTAATCCTATAGGCTCACTGATGGGGATGTTTGTCGCTATGAACTTCATTCAGAACCAGCTGCATCCAATGGATACGGCCGAACGTGCCCAGCTTAGTCAGGCTGAATTTGAAGCAATTCGTGACGCTGACTTGACTATTCTCATTACTCCTTATTTGACCATTGGTATTGTAATCTTGGTAATGCTTCTCATCATTCGTATGTCCAAGATGCCGAAGAATGCGGATCAGTCTCATTCCATAAACTTTCTTCCTACATTGAAACGTTTGTATGCCGTGAAACGTTATCGTTATGGAGTAGTGGCACAGTTCTTCTATGTCGGTGCACAGATTATGTGTTGGACTTTCATTATCCAGTATGGTACCCGTCTGTTCATGGCACAAGGAATGGAGGAACAGGCAGCCGAAGTCTTGTCACAGAAATATAACATCGTGGCCATGGTCATTTTCTGTATCAGCCGTTTTGTGTGTACCCTGATGTTGAAGTATATTAATCCGGGACAGTTATTGAAAGTGCTGGCCATTGCTGCTTCCTTGTGTGTGCTGGGAGTAATTCTCTTGCAGAACATATACGGTATGTATTGTCTGGTAGGTATTTCAGCCTGCATGTCACTGATGTTTCCTACCATTTACGGTATCGCTTTGAAAGGAATGGGCGATGATGCCAAGTTTGGTGCCGCAGGATTGATTATGGCTATTCTGGGCGGGTCGGTACTTCCTCCTTTGCAGGCAGCTATCATTGATTGCAAGACCTTGTGGGGGATGCCTGCAGTGAATCTGTCGTTTGTACTTCCGCTCGTTTGTTTTGTGGTCATTACCATATATGGCCACAGAATGCGTCGGGAGCATTAAAAAAGGAGGATAACAAATCTTTTTTCCGAATTTTGCAGGGAAAAAGATTTGTTATCTTTACAATTTTGTTGCAGTATTAAATAAACTCTCTATCTTTGCACATATTTCACCAACGACTGATGAATGAACTTAAAGACTAACTTACTATTCATTTTATTATTGCTGCTGTCTGTGGCAGCCCAATGTGTTTTTGGCAATTTTCCGTTTGCCTTTTTTGCTTTTCCATTAGATGCTATTTTAGCCTTACTGTGGATTGCATTGATAGGATATGGCTATAAGGAGAAGCGTCATTCGGAAGCTGTCCGTTTGTGGCTTTCTCCGCAATGTACCTGCTGGACATTAGGCTGGTTTTTGACCGGTTGTCTGGTGATAGGCTTGTTTCCCCAGCTTTCTGCGCAAGAGGCTGCAGAGAAGTCGGGTCTATTTTCTCGTTTGGGTTGCTATAATTTTATGTCTTCCTGGATTTTTGTTACTGGATTATTCGGGTTGCTGACTCATTTGGGAATGATTACCGTAAGACGATTTTTCACGCCGGGGCGTAATCGGTGGCGTTTTATGCTGAATCATGCCGGATTGTGGCTGGCGCTCTTTGCCGGATTTATGGGAAGTGCAGAGGAACAGACCTTGCGCATTCCGGTATTTCGGGCTAATCCGAACAATGAAGCTTTTACCTCCGGGGGAAATGTGGTATACCTGGAAAAACCGTTGCAGCTGACAAACTTTACTGTAGAGCATTATCCCAATGGTACGCCACGCCGCTTCTTTGCCGAAGTGTCAATGGACGGAAAACCGATACATCTGGAAGTAAACCAGCCCTATTCGGCAAGCTGGGCAGAAGATTATTACCTGACTTCCTATGATGTGCATTCTGCCGAACCGGAATACTGCGTAGTGCAGATTGTGCGTGAGCCGCTGAAATACGTCATGCTGTTGGGCATTGTGATGATGCTGTGCGGAGGGTTACTGCTCTTTCTGGCAGGGCCAGACAAGCAGATGAGTAAATCTGTAAGTGAACTTGTTGACTGACTTTATATATAACTAACACTATTCTTGAATGATTACGTGGGATAATTTTTATTTTTTGCCCTGCCTGCCATCGTTTTATGGGGAGCCGGAGCGGTTTTTGCCTTGTTCTCTAAAGAGCGGAGCCGATGGGCTATTGGGCTGACCTTGTCGGGTATACTGGTGTTTGCCGCCTTTATTATCGGATTCTGGCTAAGCCTTCAGCGTCCTCCTTTGCGCACCATGGGCGAGACCAGATTGTGGTATTCGTTCTTTATGGGTATATCCGGCTTGCTGACCTATCTTCGTTGGAAGTACCCCTGGATATTGTCTTTTTCCACTGTAGTAGGTGCGGTATTTGCGATTATCAATATTCTGAAACCGGAAATTCATGACCAGTCCCTCATGCCTGCCTTGCAAAGCCCGTGGTTTGTTCCTCATGTCACGGTGTATATGTTTTCCTATTCTGTATTAGGCTGTGCGTTCATTTTGGCTTGTATGGGACTTTACAAGCATCGGGAGAATTACCTTGAAGCTGCCGACAAGTTAGTTTATGCAGGATTGGCCTTTCTGACAGTCGGTATGCTGACCGGAGCAATTTGGGCAAAAGCGGCCTGGGGACATTATTGGAGCTGGGATCCGAAAGAAACTTGGGCAGCAGTTACGTGGACAGGTTATTTGCTGTACGTACATCTGCGCTTGTTCCGCAGGAATACTCCGCGTACGCTGTATTGGATACTGATTGTGTCTTTCCTTTCGCTACAGATGTGCTGGTATGGAGTGAATTACCTTCCTGCCGCACAGCAAAGCGTGCATTTATACAACCGTTCTTAGTATTTTAACGTGTGAGATATTTATTGAGTTATTAAAATCTAATCAGTTTCTTATGAAGAAAAGAACAAAAATCATTTTTTCAGTGCTGGTGGTAGCTGCGGTATTGGCCGCAACCTATCGGGTGGTGAACCGTCCTCCCTCAGCCAGTTTGGAAAGTAGTGCTCAGGTGGAAGAAATCATTGCGAGCAGCGGATGTATGGCTTGTCATACTGCCAATCCGGAATTACCGTTTTATGCCAGTCTGCCGGTTGCCGGAAAGCTGGTCAAGGAAGATGCTCGTCTGGCCTACCGCTCTTTCGACATGACTCCGATGTTAGAAGCCTTGAAAAAAGGAGAGAAAGTCAGCGAGGTAGATTTGGCAAAAGTAGAGAAGGTGATATTGGACGGTACTATGCCTATGGCCAAATATTATCTGGTACATTGGGGAGCTTCGTTGAATGATACGGAAAAACAGATGGCACTTTCGTGGGTGAAGTCACAGCGTGCAGCCTTCTATCCCAATCAGCTGGCTCATGCACAGTGGAGCAATGAGACCATCCGTCCGATTCAGGATTCCGTTCCGGTAGATATGCGGATGGTGATTTTAGGTAATCTGCTGTTCCACGACGTACGTCTGTCGGCCGATAATACTGTATCTTGTTCGTCTTGTCACGGATTGAATACCGGTGGAGTAGACAACAAACAGTTCTCAGAAGGAGTAGGAGGTCAGTTTGGTGGAGTAAATGCTCCTTCTGTCTATAACGCACATTATAACTTTGTGCAGTTCTGGGATGGACGTGCTGCTACACTGGCCGATCAGGCAGCCGGTCCTCCTTTGAATCCGGTAGAAATGGCTTGCAAGTCGTTTGATGAGATTTGCGAGAAATTGAATGCGGATGCAGCTTTCAGCAAGGCATTTAAGGAAGTGTATCCCGACGGTTTCAATCAGGCAAACATTACAGATGCCATTCAGGAGTTTGAAAGAACCTTGCTTACACCGAACTCACGTTTCGACAAGTACCTGAAAGGGGATAATGCAGCCCTGACGGCTGAAGAGCTGGCTGGATATGATTTGTTCAAGAAATACAACTGTGCTACTTGCCATGTAGGTGAGAACATGGGTGGACAGTCGTACGAACTGCTCGGCATCAAGCATGATTACTTTGCCGACCGTGGTACGGAACTGACCATAGAAGACAATGGCCGTTTCAAGGAAACAAAAGACGAAAGAGACCGTCATCGCTTTAAAGTGCCCGGATTGCGTAATGTGGCATTGACTGCACCTTATTTCCATGATGGAACACAGGCTACGCTGGAAGATGCCGTGATTGCCATGGCTAAGTACGAGGTAGGCGTGGATTTGTCAACACAGGAAGTCGCACAGATGGTATCCTTCCTGCGTACGTTGACCGGAGAATACCAAGGTAAGTTGCTAGTGAATGAGAATGACTTGCAGAAATAAGTAAGTACATCTTTTTTATTCTATATGAGCCGTTTCAGTCATAAATACTGGAACGGTTTTTTTCTGTTATTTTCCTGCCGTTTTATTTGGTTTATAAAATAAACTTATTTATATTTGCATTGAAGCAAGAGAGAAGCGCGCCTCCTTGCCTTTATTTTTCGCTTTATGGTTTATTTTATAAACTACTTTGTCTAATTAAAAATAGGAATTATGGAAACTGTAAGAAAATTAGAACGAATTGCTCGTCAGCTTCCCTCATATTTAAAGTTTAGGATAATGCAATATGTGGTAATGAATCTTTTTCTGGTATTATTGAATTATGTAACCTCTCCAAATTGCTGGTGGGTAGGCTGGGTTGCCTTTGGATGGGGGCTCAGTCTTTCAATAGAAATTATTTCATGGTATTACACTAATAAGGAGGAAAAAAGATGAGACGTTTGTTGGGTTTATGTTTATTGGCAAGTTTTGCCACCTGCGTATCAGCATTGGAAGTTAACGGAGATATAACCATAGAAGTGAAAAATATCCGAAATAAAAAAGGTAATATTTTGGTTATGGCGCAAGTGAATGAGAATTCAGAACCAATTTATGGTTTGGCAAAGATAACGGGGCATACCGTAGAAGTTACATTGAAAGGTACTGGAGCGCAGGAATATGTTATCTCTGTTTTTCATGACGAAAATGGTAACTGGAAACTGGATATGGATGAACGTGGCATTCCTATTGAGGGATTTGCCCGAAAGAATTATCAGACAGATAGTCATGAACCATGTCGTTTAAAACTGTATTATCCAAAAGATGAAGAATTATGAAAATCTTGTTTTTAGCAGTTTTTTTATCCTTTATCGCATCTGTATCGAGAGCACAACAAAGTATTCACGATACGCTCCCAGAGATGATACCGCTGCAGACATTGGATGAAATTACTGTGCGTCCACAATACATTCGCCATCAGAATAATCATTATACTATACAGGTTTCCCCAGCTGAAAAAGGCAAAAATGGGGAAGATTTGTTACGACAAGCTCCAGGGGTATGGCTTTCGCAGGGAAAAATATCTATCAATGGAAGTTCAGGTACTCGCGTCTTTATTGACGGACGTGAAATCAGACTGGAAGGGGAATTATTTACAAACTACCTGCAATCTCTTAAATCTGAAGATATAGCACGTATTGAGGTTTATCCGGTGGCTGGAGCAGAGCATGATGCCAACATGAAGGGAGGTATCATACAGATTTGGATGAAGCGGAACCGAAATAAAGGAACCGAATTCTCTGCTGCTATCACGACCCAGATGGATAAGAATTATCAGCAATATCAACCCCATATTGGGTGGAAGTATCATTGCAGTCATTTAGACTGGTATGGTTCTCTTTCGGCCGATTATCAACCTCAGTTAGAAGGGGTGACTGAAGTTAGCCGAGAATATACTTTAGCAACGAACGCTTTTCAGTCGGTGTCCGATTTTCATCAGAGAAATTCCAATCATATTCTTCGCACTGGTATCATATGGTCGCCTGATTCACTTAATACGTTTGGAATTGAAGGCGAAGCATTAGTGCAATCTGTACTCGACCGGACATATGGTGAAACCGATATGGCTTCGTCCGGTATCCGGTTTCATAGTATAGAACAATATAAGCAAAAGAAGCACGGACAGATTGTGACTGGAAGCTTGAGCTATTTTCGTCGGATAGATGACACAGGTTCTGAAATAAAGTTTTTGTCTGATTACACCCGACGAAATACGGATGACTGGCAATACACGAATCTTCAACAAATAGGTGAGGTATTTTCTACTGATACCTTGTATCGTCAGCTGACAGATAAATGGTATAGTATTGGAACGGCTAATTTGGTATGGACCCAGATTGTAGATTCGCAGAGCCGCTTTCTGGCTGGCGTAAAATATACGCATTCTTCTATTGATGACTATTCGACTTATGAAGGGGCAGATAAACATGAACAGTGGACTTCAGTAGACGGATACCAGCATGGATTAAAATACAAGGAGCAAATTTATGCAGGTTATTTTACATATTCTCATCAGTGGAAACGTTTTTCTATAAAGGCTGGTTTACGTGCAGAGCATGTACGAACTGATAATCTCACGGGCCATGTAGTCACTAAAAAACTTGACTGGTTTCCATCTTTTCAAATGAACTATTCATTGAATCGTTTGCAAACTTGGATGTTGGCAGGGGAATACGCTCGTTACATCGAACGCCCACATTTTGCAGCGTTAAGCCCGAATCCGATTCAACTTTCAGAATATACTTATCAGGTAGGAAATCCTCAATTAAGGCCTACTTATATTCACAAGTTTAATATGACGTTAATATATGATTATCGTTATACTCTCACTATGGGTGGAAACTTGCATACTGACTTGATACGGGAATTTTCAAAACAAAATGCTGCCAATCCGGAAGTATCTTACATTACTTATGAGAATCATTATCGTGAAAATCATTGGTTCGTTGCGCTCAGTACTCCTTTTCAACCTTTTTATTGGTGGAAACTTTCACTTAATTTCATAGGAGTACGTCAAGATATACGCACTTACCGGGATTCGAAAATGCAATCACATTACTTATTTTTTGGAAATACACTTTCCAGTTTCTCTCTGCCTTTTGATATAACGATGGAATTTCGGTATGAAGGCAACTCCAGACTTTATTCGGGAAATAGTGAAGTTGCTCCGAGGCATCAGGTGCATTTTCAAATTCGTAAACGGTTGCTGGATGACCGTATGGTAATAACTTTAGGAATGAATAATCTGTTTAACCGAATGGCTTCATATTCCGGTCATTTGGAAAATTATTCACAGCATACCCGAATTTCAATTCCTTCTTTAGGAAGAAGGTTTCAGGTTGGCGTTAGTTATCGTTTTCAGTATGGTAAGAAGTTTCGCCAAAAGTCTGTTGAAAAGACAATTGGTGGAGAACGTAACCGTTTGACTCGCGAATTTAAGTGAAAATTTGGTTTATTTGATAAACTACATTATTTTTGAAAAACTAAAATAAACTGATTGCCTTATGGAAGAAAAGAAATTATCAGAACAAGAAAGCCTGGAACTGATTTCACAAATGATTCGTTCTACTCGGAAGAATATGGAAGTGGGCAGTGGAAACCAGTTTCTTTACTGGGGATATTTTACTGCGGCGCTTTCAGTACTGTTGTTTTTATTGGTGTACTATACGGGCGATGCTCGCTGGAGCATCGGCTGGTTCAGTATGTTTCTGTTCTGGGGCTTTATGCTTCGTATGCAGCGCAAGGAAACTCCTTCGGTAATTACGTATACCGACCGCGCCATTCTGCAGGTCTGGAAAGTGATAGGCAGCCTGTTTGTGCTGACCGTAGTCATCATGTCTTTGCTGGCATTCCATTATGGAGGAGTCAATTTTTCATTGATGCTGCCCCTTTCTCTGCTTTATAGCGGTATTGGAGTTTCCATTACGGGAATCATCATCCGTAGCCGGGTCGTGATGTGGTCACCGCTGGTAGGCTTTTGTTTTGCCATTTACATGCTGATGGCCTATACACTTCATCAGGCCGTTACCATTGACTGGTATCTGTACTTTGGATTGTCGTTTGTGGTCATGATGGTGTTGCCCGGCCATTATTTAAACCGAAAGGCCCGTAACGTATGTTGAAAGAACTGAATCCGTTGCTTCATTCACAGCTTCGTCTAGCTGTGATGTCGATACTCTTGTCTGTGGACGAGGCTGATTTTGTGTACCTGAAAGAGCAGACTAATGCCACGGCAGGTAATCTTAGTGTGCAGCTTGACAAGTTGAGCGAAGCCGGTTATATCGAGGTGGAAAAAAGTTTTGTGGGCAAGAAACCTCGTACTGTTTGCCGGATGACCTCAAAAGGGCGGGAAGCTATGGCCGAATATGTGGAAGCATTGAAAGGATATTTGACTGGAATTTAATGGCTTTCTGCTGTTTTAAAGAGGGATTTATATCAATGTAAAAAACGCAAGGACGTTTGTTTTGAAACCTCCTTGCGTTTTGTCTTAAATGTACTTGCGTTTTACTTGAAACGGACTTGCGTCTTGTTTCAAACGTCGAAGCGTTCTGTTTTTAATATTCTTACGCTTTTTAGAAGCGGCAACGGATGTCAATTCCCACTTGTACGGGACGTCCTTTTTGTGCGAATCCACGGCTCATTGTTTCAAAGTAGAAAGCCTGATAATCTTTGTTTAAGGCATTGTTTACCCAGAAACCGATTTGTCCGTTACCCTTGTTCAAGCTGAGTCGGCCGTTCAATGTGCCGTAAAGTGCCTGACTGGCATTGTTCTGTTCTGTCCAGTAAATGCGGCCGGCAGCGCGATAGTTGGCATCCAGGGTGATGTTGTCCAGAATAGCGTTCTTGCGCAGCGGGAAAATGTATTGTCCGCCTATTGCAAAGGTATGTTTAGGGACGAAGGGGACATAGTTGCCGTTATAGTTTTCTGTTTCACTTATCACATAATCAGTGAAGGTGGCGTATGTATATCCGTAGTTTCCGTTCAGGCTGAACTGGTCGGTAAGCTGCGCGCGCAAGCTGGCTTCCGCACCTAAACTGCGGCTTTTTCCGGCATTGACCGTGATACGTCCCAATCCGCTTTCAGCAAAGCGTGATAACTGCTGGTCGCGAGTGTCCATGTAGAACGCGGAGAGGTCAGCTTGTAACTTTCCGTTGAACAAGGTGAGGTGAGAACCGATTTCGTAGTTCCATGAATATTCCGGCTTGTAGAGCGTGGCTGCTTTTACGTCTGTTTGCGGGCTCTGAGCCATACCGTTCAGCATTCCTGCAATCATTTGTTTCTGTTCCTCGTTCAGCATCGGTACATTGTTGACTACCGGAATAGTTACATCGGCCACGTGTTTCATCATACTTGCCTGCATGTCATTCTGTAACAGGTCAGAGAACATCTGAATGTTGTATCCTCCCGAACGGTATCCTTTGGATACACTGGCGTAGATGTTGTTACGTGAGTCAAAATCATATTGCAAGGCGAATTTAGGCAACAGCTGGATATAGTCGTGCGACAGCTTTCCATCATAACTGTTGTTTACGTTGAATTCTTGTGCCGGAATCATTTCAATTACTTTGTTGGCTGGAGTCAATGTACCGCTCAATGAGTAAGTATGAGTAAATTGGCAACCACTATAATAATCCAGCTTCAGGCTTTCATAATCCATGCGGAGACCGGCCGTGAAAGAGAGTCCTTCCAGTCCGAAAAGATCATTGAAAGTGGATTGATGGAAAATCGCCCCATTCAAAATCGGCGTGCTGAATTTTCCCGGAATGGCAAGCTGTTCACCATTGATTACGTCATTGAAGTTCAGCTTCATGCTCATGGGGCCCATTGATATCGTGGGCATGTATTTGTTGGCGTTTGTGTTGATGGTAGAATTCAGCCAGTCTACTCCGTCCTTCTGAAAGGTGACAGGAGCCTCTGTATCCAGCCACTGATAGAATCCGCTAACTCCGGTAGTCCATTGCCAGCGGCGTCCGGGTTTGGACTTCAACACGATTTCTTCGCTGAGTGTCTTGGAATTCTGCTTCTGCATCATGGTGTAGATGTTCTGTTCCGTAAAATCCTGGTCCAGGTCCATATGGTCACGCAAATACTGGAAACCGGTTACGCTGCTGAGAATAAAGTTGTCAGCCTGATATTCCAGATTTACTCCCGTGTTCAGCAAGTTACGTTTGTATCCGCAGGCATTGTCGTAAGAGATGCGACCGATGTACTCTGCGCGGTCTTCTTCTCCTTTGACTTTACCCGTATATTCATACGGATAGCCACCCTGGTTGGTATATTCGTAGTTTACGGTAAAGTCAAGTTTTAAGTTTTCAGTCGGCAGATAAATGGCACGTATGCGTCCGCCAAACTCGTTGTCCGTATCAATTCGTTTTCCGTTGAAGTCGTTTTTGAAGAAGCCTCCCTTATGGTCATAAAACAGTCCGACTGAGAAGGCAAACTGATTGGAGATACGATGGTAGTGAGTAAGTGAGGCATTGTAATTGTTGTAGGTGGCAGCACCTAAACGAAGATCTGTTCCCTGATACGTAAACGGTGATTTGGTAAACACACGGATAAGTCCTCCCATGGTATTACGTCCGTAGAGCGTTCCTTGCGGACCTCGCATTACGTCGATACGTTCAATATCAGAATAATTGAAGTCGAAGGCCGATTTGTCGATAAAGGGAATATTGTCCACATAAAGTCCCACAGCCGGTGTATTGATACGCGAGCCGATGCCTCGGATGTAAACCGAAGTCGTCAGTTTAGAACCATAGTCTGGAATGAATAAGTTCGGAACCAGTGCAGACAATGATTTTACAGAGGTTACTGAATTATTGCGCATCGCACTTTGTGAGAAGGAAGTCGACGAAGTGGCTTGCTGACGCAGACGGTTGTTCTCCTTCGGAGTAGCAATAACCACAACCTCTTCTATGTCAATAACCTTTGTTGTATCTTTGGGTAGTGAGTTCTCAGGTGATACCGGACCTGCCAAGGCGCTCTTTATAGAAACAGCCAGTAACGAAACAATAGCAATATTCTTTTTCATTATGTTGAAAGATATAGTTTAGTTAACGGCTGCAAAGTAACGCCAATTTGCTTGGATGGGCAATCCTAATAAATGAGGATTTTGGATTAGATACGGTCTGCGTCAATGTATCCGTGCATGACCGCATAAATGGCCAGACCGGATACAGATTTAATGCCCAACTTTTCTGTAATGTTTTTCCGGTGAGAAATAACCGTAGTCAGACTGATGTGAAGTTTGTCTGCTATTTCTTTGTTAATCAATCCCTTGGTGACAAGTCTGAGTACCTCAATTTCTCGGGCACTCAGTTCATGTTCTGCATCAGTGGCAGGAGGTGTTACGGGATGATGCGTCAGCTCGTGTCCTCGTTTTCGGGTCTGCATGATGGTTTTTACCAGTTGCTCCTGTGGAAGAAGAATGTTCAGGCTTGGGATTCCTGTCAGCAAGGGAGGTTCTCCTGCGGAGAGCACAATGCACTTGGGTTTTCTTTCCAGAAAAAAGGATGTATGCTCAAAATACACGTTGGCCGACACAAAGTAATGTGCATACATGTCGGGCGTGTCGTCTATCAGTTTTTCAAAAGAAGAAAACGTACGTATGACTGCCTCGGGAATAAGTTCTTCCAGAATCGTACGTAGTCCGAGGGCCGTCAGCGTGTTGGGCTCAATGATGGCAATTTCCGGCAGGTGGTGCATATAGTAGGTAATTAGTGGTTTAAATAATGGGCTACGGCTTCAGCACATCGCTCTCCGTCAATTCCTGCTGAGACAATACCTCCGGCATATCCGGCACCTTCTCCACAAGGGAAGAGACCCTCTACAGTAAGATGTTGCAAGGTATCTTTATCGCGTACGATGCGTACGGGAGAGGAAGTACGTGTTTCTACGGCAATCATGACTGCTTCGTTAGTGAGAAAGCCACGTGAATTCTTTCCGAAAAGCTGGAAACCTTTGCTCAGGCGTTCGCTCAGGAAAGAGGGCATCCAGAAATGAAGGGGAGAAGATACTAATCCCGGGCTATAAGAGGTAGCCGGAAGGTCATAGCTGAGTTTCTTTCGTGTGAAATCGACCATACGTTGCGAGGGGGCAGTCTGTCGCATATTTCCCTGCTGCCAGCAGATTTGTTCCAGCTTTTCCTGGAAACGCATCATGGCTAATGTGTGGACAGTTCCTTCAGGCTGCTTTCCGTCGCGCAGAATCAGTTCTTCCGTCAGGCTTTCATTGGACCCGGGGAAAGGTTCCGCCTGGAGTTGCATTTCTGGGAGCAGAAGGTCTTCTGGGCGTGTTTCTACCACCATACCCGAGTTGCTCCATTTGGTGCCACGGTTGCTCGGACTCATACCGTTGACTACCAGCTGATGAGGACCACTGGCTGCCGGTACGACAAATCCACCGGGACACATGCAGAAGCTGTACACTCCTCGTCCGTCTACTTGCTGTACGAAACTGTATTCGGCAGCAGGAAGGTATTTCCCTCGTCCGTTTTTATTGTGATATTGTATCTGGTCAATCAGCATGGAAGGATGTTCCAGTCGCACACCGATAGCAATTCCTTTGGTCTCCAGTTGCACCCCATGGGCATACAACCAGCGATATACATCTCGGGCAGAATGTCCGGTTGCTAGAATGACGGGGCCTAAAAAGGTCTTTCCGGTATTCGTTTCAATACCCTTTACCTTTTGACCTTCTATAAGTATGGATTCCATTCGAGTCTGGAAGTGTACTTCTCCTCCACAGGCCAGAATGGTGTTGCGCATGTTTTCGATGACTCTGGGAAGCTTGTCCGTCCCGATGTGCGGATGAGCGTCCGACAAAATGGTAGGACTGGCTCCGTGCTGGCAGAATACATTTAATATTTTTTCTACGCTGCCCCGCTTTTTGCTGCGGGTGTAGAGCTTTCCGTCGGAATAAGCCCCGGCTCCACCTTCCCCAAAGCTGTAGTTTGATTCAGCGTCTACCTTGTGCTCCCGGCTGATACGGGCCAGGTCTTCTTTTCGCTCACGTACATTCTTTCCTCGTTCCACTACAATGGGGCGTAGTCCTAACTCGATGAGCTTGAGGGCTGCAAACAATCCTCCAGGCCCCGCGCCTACCACAATAACGGCTGGACGACCTTCTACGTTAGGATAATCTGTACGTTCGAATTCGTCTTCGGAAGGTGTTTCGTTGACAAATACGCGAATGGTCAGGTTGATGTAAATAGTACGTTGCCGAGCGTCAATGCTTCGTTTCAAGATACGTATGGCATTGATGGTGCGTACGTCCAGACCTTTTTCCCGGCTAATGTATTGTTTGAGTGATTGTTCACTGGCTGCCTGTTCGGGCAGAATTCGGAGTTGGTATTCGTGAATCATATTATTTGTAACTTTTTTGCAAAGATAGGGTTTCTGTTTTGTTCTTGCAATGGGGATTAGATAGGACTTTTTATACTGATTTAAGACTTTTCTTTGAAGCAATAGTAAAATTTTCTATATTTGTGGCCGATTTTTCTCAACATTTGTAAGTAAAAAAGCGTTATTGATATTGATAGTTGAATATTAGTTAAAAATAAAATTATGATGTGTAAGGTAAAAAAAGTGTCTCCATTATGGGGATTTTTGTTGTCGTTCCCATTGTGGACGGTGTCATGTGTGGATAACAAGTATGATCTTGACAAAGACATAGACATGACAATAAATGTAGGAGGGGAATATCTCACAATTCCTGCCGGTAGTACAGATACGACTTTCTTAAGCAAGATTATTGAAGTAGAAGAAGGGGATATTCTTCAACCAGATGCAACTACTCGGGTGTATCATCTGACGAAAAAGGATGATATTAATGTGGAGCCTACTACGGTGAAGGAGGTAACAGTCGGAGCAACTACCACTGATTTAGAGTCTATAGAGATTGTTAATAATACAGGTGTCTCTTTTTCTGAACCAGAAGTTTCTGCAGATATAACTACATCTGGAGATTTTGAAGCTACTGCCAATGATATTGATGAAGCATTGAAAGAACTGGGTTCCCTTCGGGCTAAAACTCCGGTAGATTTAAATTTGACGATTGATTTTAATATAAGTGGAGGAAATTTGACCTTTAATCAGGTAAAAGCAAATAAACTGAAACTTGTATTTCCTGATTACATCGTTTTTAAGGAAGATGAGGGTATCCAAGATAATGAACTGATTTTGGATGAAGAAGTTTTGTCTGTAAATGGTTCGTCTTATACTCGTACACTGAAAGTGGAAGGCTATAAGTTTAGTGATGCTGCAGGTTCGGGTATGAAACCAAATGCAGAAGGTTCATTGACTATTGAAGGAAATATTTCTATGGAGGGTGATGTAGTTACCTCTGGAATCTCCGGTACAGGAGCTCTGGCCTTAGTTCCGAAGGCTGTTTTAGAGGAGATGACTGTAAATTCTGTAACTGGTGTTATTCAGCCAAAGATTGAAGCGGAAACAACAAAAATAGAATTGAATGACCTTCCCGATTTCTTGAAAGACGAGGATACTCGTTTGGATATTACTAATCCGGTAATCTTACTGAAAGCTGATAATCCTTTGGAGACGGATGTGGAAATCGATGCTGTACTTACTCCGAAGAAGAATAATGTCAATATTGAAGGGCATGAAGTAAAAATAGGAACTGGATATGGTCAGAATAAGGTAGCATTGATACCAGGTACAAATATCATTGCTCTTTCTCGGACGGGGGACTGTTCTATTGAAGGAGTTACAGAGAATATAAAAGTGGAAGATATAAATAATTTGCTTGAAACTATTCCTGATGATATTGATGTGAATCTGCAGCCGATTGTTCGAAATGAAAATTATTATAATGCGGAATTAGGAAAAGAGTATGATTTGCCGGCAAGTTATGAGGTAGATGTACCGTTAAGTTTCGAACAAGGTTTGAATATCGTATACAATGATTCTGTACAAGATTTGAACAAAGACTTGAACGATTTGGACAAAGTAAGTCTGAAAAATGCCAAGATTATGTTGTCGGTAGACAATGCCATTCCTTTGAAATTGCAACTGAAAGCTGAAAATGTGCAGATTAAGGATGTGTATGGCAATGAACTGACAGCTGTGAAGAAGACAATGGAAGAAGATAAGCAATATGTGACAGAAAGTACAGATGGAGAAAAACCTGCAACAAGTGAACTGGTTTTAAGCCTGACTTCGGATGATACTGCATTCTTGTCGAAAATAGATCGGATTTGTTTTAAAATAACAGCTGTACCGGAAAGTGCTACTGGTGTGCCTTTGAAGGATACGCAATGGCTGAAGGTGACAAGTGTCAAACTGTCTGTGCCAGGTGGAGTGAATGTGGATTTGAATTAATAATGAACGAGAAAAAATGAAACAAATGAAGAAAAATATATTGTGTACGGTACTGTCCGGATTGGCTGTTTTGGGGTTTGTGGGTGAAGCTGTAGCGCAACCTCAGATTAATCGTTCTGCTTATTTTTTGGGAGGTGCTACTTATCGTCATGAATTGAACCCTGCATTTATGGGAGAAAGAGGATATGTTAGTATGCCCGGACTAGGAAACTTGTCGGTAGGAGCTCAATGAACTGCAGGTGTAGGTGATTTCTTGTTTGTGAAGTCTAATGGCGATTTAATGACTTTCATGCACGAGGAAGTGAGCAGAAAAGACTTCTTAAATGGTTTGCCTAACCGACTGAAAATGGGATTTAATGTGAATGAAAATATCCTGTCTACCGGGTTTTATGCTTGGGGAGGTTTTAATACGATAGGACTTTCTATTAAAAGCAATACAAACTTGTCGGCTCCCGATCAGCTGTTTAAGTTTATGAAAAACGGAGTCGATGCTCCGGAGGGAACTCGTTACACAGTAAACGATTTGAGCATCCTTTCTACTAATTATGCTGAATTGGCATTGGGGCATGCTCGTCAGATAAACGACCAGTGGACGGTTGGTGCAAAAATGAAATTTTTGGTAGGTCTTGCCAAGGCTACCGTGAAGATTGACCGACTGGACATTGAGGCTACGCCGGATGCTTGGAAAATTACTCCGTCGGGTGCACAGGCTTATCTTTCAGGTAAAGGGTTGATTGTTCCTACTCGTGGAGAAACTGGTAATTACGATGATAGTGATTATGAACTGGATGCCAATGGTAACCGTACTGATAAACTGAAACCTGGGTCTGAACAGTTGATTTCGTATGATGACGTGGATTTTGATGACAAGAATATCGGTCCCACAGGATTTGGTATGGCATTTGATTTTGGTGCAACTTATCGCCTGAACGATGAGTGGACATTCTCTGCTGCTGTGCTTGATTTAGGATTTATCCGCTGGAAGAATACAGTGAAAGCTTCTATGAATAATAGTTTTGAATTTAATGGTTTTAATGAAATTCCCATAAAATCAGATTTGGGAGATAACGATCCGAATTCAATAGATAATCAGGCAGACCGTATTGTGGATGATTTGGAACAGATGGCTAAATTTACAAAGGATGGAGAGGGACTGAAGCGTACTACAGCTTTGGCGGCTATCTTGAATCTTGGTGCGGAATATACATTGCCTGCTTATGACCGCTTGAAGTTTGGTTTCTTGTCTTCTTCTCGTTTCCAGGGACGTCATTCCTGGACAGAAGCACGTGTTTCAGCGAATGTATCTCCTTTAACTTGGTTCGAAGCTTCAGTGAACTATGCTCTTTCTAACTTTGGTTCTACAGGAGGTTTGATGTTGAATTTTCACCCAAGAGGTTTCAACTTCTTTGTGGCTGCTGATGTGCCATTGTGTAAATACACTCCAAAATATTATGCACCACTTAACCGATTCTCTGCCAACATTAATTTGGGAATCAATTTTACTTTCGGTCCGAAGTATAAGACAAAACACCGTTGCGTAGAAGTTCAGTCATTGTAATTTAAATAAAGAATAGATATGAGAAAATTAGCATATATATTGTCGTTTGTCATGTTGCCGCTGGCTGCCATGGCGGGTGATATAAAGTATACACGTCCTGTATTAACGTTGAAAAATGATACGTTGACCGTTGAATTTTCCATGAGTGTGGAAGAAGTACGTGTAAATAGTGAGCAGACATATGCCTTTACTCCTGTATTGCGTGAAGGTAAAAACTATTATGCCATGCCTCCGGTAGTGGTAACTGGAAAGAATGGTGATTACAAGATGCGCCGTCAAGAGCGTAAGGTGGCTCGTCGTTTCGGGTTTGACAATCCTTATACAGTGATTCACGGACGTCAGGAAAACCGGGAAGACGTAGTACGTTATCAGGCTTCTATTCCTTATCAGGCATGGATGGATCATGCTTCCATGATTCTGTTGCAAGAAGGAAAAGAATGTTGTGAGGTCGATTTGCTGGATATTACGGTGATTGAGCCGGATGTAGCAGTAGAAACTCCGGCATTGCCCACCGAGTTTGAGGTGTGTGATCCATGTAAAGAAATGGTTTCTTTCCTGACACCGAAAGAAGAACCGCTGAAAGTACGTTCAGAGCAAAGTACTCTGTTTATTGAGTTTCCGGTAGGCAAGACGGTTTTTGATGCGGATTACAAGAATAACCGTAGTGAATTGCAGAAACTGAAAGAGATTCTGGATCCGTTGGAAGATGGAGACTTGGTTACATTTAAGTCGATCAATGTATGTGGATACTCTTCGCCGGATGGCTCGGTTCGTACCAATGACCGTGTAGCTAAGCAACGTGCGGAATCGTTTGCGCTGAACCTGAAAGGTGGATATAATTTCCCGCAGGAAGTGCTGCATGTGACTTCTGCAGGGGAAGATTGGGAGACTTTGGTGAAAATGCTGGAAGAAGATAAACCTGCTTATGCGGAAAAGGCTTTGGCTGTAATCCAGAAGTATGAAAATCTGGATGTACGTGAAGCTAGACTGAAATCTACACTGGGGATGACTACTTATCGTACGATGATGAACCAGTATTATCCTCGTCTGCGTCGTTTGAGCGTGTCGGTAGATTACGAAGTGAGAGAGGTTTTGAACTCTGAAGCAGCCCGCCTGATTTATACCAATCCGAAATTGTTGAGTTTGCAGGAAATGTATCGTGTGGCAGCTATGTATCAGCCTGGAACAAAGGAATATAAAGAAGTGTATGAAATTGCGGCTAACACCTATCCGGAAGATGTAACGGCTAATGTGAATGCAGCTTCAGCCAACATTATTAGTGGTGACTTTAAGAAGGCAGCTTCTTATATGGATAAGGTGAAAGATGATTCGCGTGCTTTCAATAACTTGGGTGTATTGGCTTGGTTGTCTGGAAATACGGAAGCAGCTAAAGAATGGTTCCAGAAAGCTGCAAGCGTAGAACCTGAAAAGGCAAATGCAAACTTGGAAAAAATGGTTCCTTATGAAAATGCCGTTCAGAAATAACGAGTATTGAGATAGGATACTGAATAAAAAAACGCCTGTGCGCATGGAGAATACTTCAAAGCGTACAGGCGTTTTTTATGGTGTGAAGAGGGTTATCCAAATAATTCCCGGAAGGCCTCTTCTACTTTTCTTACGGGGATGAGTTCGATTTTTATTTTCTTTCGGTCAATGCCAGACAGGTTGTGCTTGGGAATCAGCATTCGTTGGAATCCGAGCTTTTCGGCCTCACTGATACGTTGTTCGATACGGTTGACCGGACGAATTTCTCCGCTCAGGCCTACTTCTCCTGCCATACATACGCCTGCTTCAATTTCTGCATCCATGTTGCTGGAAAGAATGGCACTGATAACTGCCAAATCTATGGCGGGGTCGTTGACTTTCAACCCTCCGGCAATGTTCAGGAACACGTCTTTTTGAGCCAGCTTGAATCCGACACGTTTTTCAAGTACAGCCAGCAGCATGTTCATACGGCGCAGGTCGAATCCGGTGGCGGAACGCTGTGGCATCCCGTAAGCAGCTGTGCTGACCAATGCCTGTACTTCTATCAGGAAGGGGCGTACACCTTCCACGGCACCGGCGATGGCGACACCGCTCATGCCTTCGTGGTCTTGGGTAAGCAACAGTTCGGAAGGGTTGCTCACCTGCCGTAGTCCGTCTTGTCTCATTTCGTAGATTCCCAGTTCTGCCGTACTGCCGAATCGGTTCTTGATGCTGCGCAAGATGCGGTACATGTAGTGCTGGTCTCCTTCGAATTGCAATACGGTATCGACGATGTGTTCCAATACCTTCGGTCCGGCGATGCTTCCTTCCTTGTTGATATGTCCGATGAGGATAACCGGTGTGCCGGTTTCTTTGGCAAACTTTAAAAGTGAGGCGGTACATTCTCTTACCTGCACGATACTGCCGGGAGAAGAATCAATATTTTCGGTAGAAATCGTCTGAATGGAGTCGATGATAACCAAATCGGGAGCTGTATTCTTTATATGGGTAAAAATCTGTTCCAACGAAGTTTCACAAGCTATCAGCAGATTGTTATTTTCCGGGTGCGGAATACGGACGGCCCGAAGTTTGAGCTGGCGGGCACTTTCTTCACCGGATACGTAGAGAATTCTTTTGTGGGTAAGCCGCAACACCGTCTGGAGTATCAGAGTAGATTTTCCGATACCTGGCTCTCCTCCAATCAGGGTGAGTGAACCTTGCACCAGTCCCCCTCCCAATACACGGTTCAGCTCTTCGTCGAGCATGTCCATGCGTTGCTCTTCATTCGATTCTATTTCGGTCAGACGTTGAGGTTTGGAGCGCACGGACTCGATGCCGTGTGCCACGTGCTTGGCTACAGGAGCTTCCTTGCGCACCACTTCTTCCACAAATGTGTTCCATTGTCCGCAGGAGGGGCATTTCCCAGCCCATTTAGGAGATTCTTGTCCGCAGTTTGTGCAGACATAGACCGTTTTTTCTTTTGCCATATTTGTTACACTAATTCTTTACAAAGGTACGAAATCTTATGCTTATTCTCTATACTGGCAAAAAAATATCATTTATTTATTTGTTTGTAGAAAAATGTTGCTATATTTGCCAACGGAAAAACAATAATCTATGACTGTACACTGTCTTCATATCATCTTGTTGAACGGGCATGGGTATATGCCTTTCATTACATCTACCACAGGGATGACCCCTAGGGGGTGAGGATAGTATGTTTGGTGTTTCTACGTGATACACGTCTGCGGATGCAGACATTTCAATTATTTTATTCAATCAAGATTTATTTTAATTCATTGTTTCTGTTTGTGCCGTAGTGTAAGGCCTTACGGAGATATACCGAGACCATTGGGTTTCGGACTAAAAATTAATGATAACCTATGAAAGTATTGAAATTCGGCGGAACATCCGTAGGTTCTGTCAATAGCATGTTAAGTGTCAAGCGTATAGTAGAGGGTATAGATGACAAAGTAATTGTAGTCGTTTCCGCATTAGGGGGGATTACCGATAAGTTGATTTGTACTTCGAAAATGGCCGCTTCGGGCGATGACGCTTATGAGAAGGAAATGAAGGAAATCGTGAACCGTCACATTGAAATGGTGTACACTGTGATTCCGGCAGGGCGGGGAAGAGAGTTGCTTCTGGATCTGGTGAACGAACTGCTGAGCGAATTGAAGGATATTTTTCAGGGTATTTATTTGATTCGTGACCTTTCTCCGAAAACTTCTGCTACGATTGTGAGCTATGGTGAACGTCTTTCTTCCATCATTGTGGCTACTCTTATTGAGGGAGCAGTGTGGTTCGATTCCCGTACTTTCATTAAAACCGAAAAGAAACATAATAAACATATTCTTGATTCAGAGCTGACGAATCGACTGGTGCGTGAGACTTTCAGTGAAATACCAAAGGTTTCTCTGGTGCCGGGATTTATTTCTACCGATAAGAATACGGGAGAAGTAACCAACTTGGGAAGAGGTGGATCTGATTATACAGCGTCTATTATTGCGGCAGCTTTGGATGCGGATATTCTGGAAATCTGGACCGATGTGGATGGCTTCATGACAGCAGATCCGCGTGTCATCAGCACGGCTTATCCTATTACGGAGTTGAGTTATGTGGAGGCTATGGAGCTGTGTAACTTTGGTGCGAAAGTGGTGTATCCGCCTACGATTTATCCGGTGTGTCATAAGAATATTCCGATTCTGATAAAGAATACGTTCAATCCGGAAGCTCCGGGTACCATTGTGAAGCAGGAAGCCGACCATTCTTCGAAACCTATCAAGGGTATTTCGTCTATTAATGATACTTGTTTGATTACCATGACCGGTTTGGGCATGGTGGGTGTCATTGGCGTGAACCATCGTATCTTCAAGACGTTGGCCGAAAATGGCATTAGTGTCTTTTTGGTTTCGCAGGCTTCTTCTGAGAACTCAACCTCTATCGGTGTGAGAAATGAGGATGCGGAACTGGCATGTGAGGTGCTGAATGAGGAGTTTGCCAAAGAAATTGAAATGGGTGAAATCTCACCGATGAAAGCGGAAGGCGGTCTGGCCACCGTGGCGATTGTGGGTGAGAACATGAAGCATACTCCTGGTATTGCCGGAAAATTGTTTGGTACGCTCGGACGTAACGGTATCAATGTCATTGCTTGTGCGCAGGGTGCTTCTGAGACAAATATCTCTTTCGTCGTGGAAGGTGCTTCTTTGCGTAAGACACTGAATGTGATTCATGATTCATTCTTCTTGTCAGAATATCAGGTGTTGAACCTGTTTATCTGTGGTACGGGAACAGTGGGTGCCAGCTTGATTGAACAGATTCATGGCCAGCAGGAAAAACTGAAGCAGGAACGCGGGTTGAAACTGCATGTGGTGGGTATTGCCAACGGCCATAAAGCCTTGTTTACGCGTGCTGGAATTGATTTGGAACATTTCAGAGAAGAACTGGATGAAAAGGGCATTCCTTCTTGTCCTCAGACTCTTCGTGATGAGATTGTGGGAATGAATATCTTCAATTCGGTGTTTGTGGATTGTACGGCTAGTCCCGATATTGCGGCACTGTATAAAGATTTGCTGAGTCACAATGTGTCGGTGGTGGCAGCAAACAAGATTGCCGCTTCTTCTGAATACGACATCTATGCGGAACTGAAAAGAATCGCTCGCCAGCGTGGAGTGAAGTATTTGTTTGAGACGAACGTAGGAGCTGGTTTGCCGGTAATCAATACCATCAATGACTTGATAAACAGTGGTGACAAGATTTTGAAGATTGAAGCGGTGGTGAGCGGTACGTTGAATTATATTTTCAACCGTATCAGTGCGACAACTCCTTTGAGTGAAACCATCCGTCAGGCGAAGGAAGAAGGTTATTCAGAACCAGACCCTAGAATTGACCTGAGCGGAAAGGATGTAATCCGGAAGCTGGTGATTCTGGCTCGTGAGGCGGGTTACCGTTTAAATCAGGAAGATGTGGAAGCAGACTTGTTTATTCCTGACAGCTATTTTGAAGGTACATTGGATGATTTCTGGAGAAAGATTCCACAATTAGATAAAGAATTTGAAGAACGTCGCAAGAGACTGGAAAGCGAGGACAAGCGCTGGCGTTTTGTGGCAAGCCTGGAAGATGGACACGGCAAGGTGTCTTTGCAGGAAGTAGACCGCAATCATCCGTTCTATAACCTGGCTGGCAGCAACAATATTATCTTGCTGACCACAGAGCGCTACAATGAATATCCGATGCTGATTCAGGGATACGGTGCCGGTGCAAGTGTGACTGCTGCCGGTGTATTTGCGGATATAATGAGTATTGCCAATATTTAAACCAAACAAAAATGAAACATGTAATTATCTTAGGTGACGGTATGGCCGACTGGGCTGTACCTTCCTTAGGCGACAAAACTTTACTGCAGTATGCACATACGCCATATATGGATAAACTGGCAAGTATGGGGCGTACGGGCGTATTGAAGACGGTGGCCGACGGCTTCCATCCTGGAAGTGAAGTGGCCAATATGTCTGTGATGGGCTATGATTTACCTAAGGTGTATGAAGGGCGTGGAGTGCTGGAAGCTGCCAGTATTGGTGTAGACCTTCAGGATGGGGACATGGCCATGCGTTGTAACATTGTCTGTGTGGAAGGAGAAACGCTGAAAAATCATTCTGCCGGACATATTTCTACGGAGGAGGCCGATGAACTGATTCGCTTTCTGGATGAAAAGTTGGGCTCCGACCGCATTCATTTTTACACAGGAGTGCAATATCGTCATTTATTGGTGATTAAGGGAGGGGATAAGCGGTTGGCTTGTGTGCCTCCACATGACATCCCTTTGCAGCTTTTCCGTCCTAATCTGGTGAAGGCACTCTGTCCTGAGGCACAAGAAACAGCCGATTTGTTGAATGCACTGATTCTGAAATCACAAGAGTTGCTGGCTACGCATCCTGTCAACTTGAAACGAGTGGCTGAGGGAAAGGACCCGGCCAATAGTATCTGGCCCTGGAGTCCGGGATACCGTCCGCAGATGGAACCTTTGTCAGAGAAATATCCGTCTATCCGAAAAGGAGCCGTGATTACGGCTGTCGATTTGATTCGGGGTATCGGCCGTTATGCAGGTTTGCGCTGTATTGACGTGGAAGGGGCTACCGGATTGTATAACACCAACTATGAAGGGAAGGCCCAGGCTGCCATTGAAGCGTTGAAAACAGATGATTTTGTGTATCTGCATGTAGAAGCCAGCGATGAGGCAGGTCACGAAGGAGATGTTCCGTTGAAACTGAAAACCATTGAGGACTTGGACAGCCGTATTGTCGGTCCGGTCTATGAAGCAGTAAAACAATGGGATGAGCCTGTGGCCATTGCGGTATTGCCCGATCATCCTACTCCTTGTGAGTTGAGAACGCATACCAATGAACCGATTCCTTTCCTGATATATTATCCGGGTATTGAGCCGGATGCCGTGCAGACTTATGATGAAATCAGCTGCAAGGAAGGAGGATATGGCCTGATGGAGAAAGATGAGTTTATGAACCTATTTATGAATATTCAGTAACAGATAGCAATATGAAGTATTACAGTACAAACGGAAAAGCATTAGACGCGACATTGGAAGAAGCTGTGGTAAGAGGACTGGCTTCAGATAAGGGTTTATATATGCCCCGTCAGATTAAACCCTTGCCACAATCGTTCTATGACGAGATTGAGACACTTTCTTTTCCAGAAATAGCTTATAAAGTAGCAGATGCTTTTTTTGGAGAAGATGTACCTGCCGAAACATTGAAACAGATTGTGTATGACACATTGAACTTTGATGTACCGGCAGTAAAAGTAAAAGACAATATTTATTCTTTGGAGCTGTTCCACGGACCCACATTGGCTTTTAAAGATGTAGGTGGTCGTTTTATGGCTCGCTTGTTGGGATACTTTATCCGTAAGGAAGGAAAGAAGCAGGTCAATGTGCTGGTAGCTACATCCGGAGATACGGGAAGTGCGGTGGCAAATGGTTTTCTGGGAGTGGAAGGCATTCATGTGTATGTGCTTTACCCGAAAGGAAAAGTCAGTGAAATTCAGGAAAAACAGTTTACGACCCTGGGACGTAACATCACAGCGGTTGAAGTGGACGGTACGTTTGATGACTGCCAGGCGTTGGTGAAGAATGCGTTCATGGATAAAGAATTGAACGAGCACATGCAGCTGACATCTGCCAACTCTATTAATGTGGCCCGTTTCCTGCCGCAGGCCTTTTATTATTTCTATGCCTATGCGCAGATGAAAAAAATCGGTAAGGCCGATAACCTGGTGGTTTGCGTACCGAGCGGTAACTTCGGAAATATTACAGCCGGATTGTTTGGCAAGCGTATGGGGCTTCCGGTGAAACGCTTTATTGCAGCTAATAATCGTAACGATATATTCTATCAATACCTGAAGACAGGAGAGTATTGTCCGCGTCCGTCGGTGGCTACTATTGCCAATGCCATGGATGTAGGCGACCCCAGTAATTTTGCCCGGGTGTTGGATTTGTACGAAGGCAGTCATGATGCCATTGCTTCTGAAATCAGCGGTGAAACCTATACCGATGAACAGATACGTGAAACGGTGCAGAAGGTTTATGAAGAAACAGGTTATCTGCTCGATCCTCACGGTGCATGCGGATACCGTGCGTTGGCAGAGGAACTGAAAGAAGGAGAAGTTGGTTTGTTCCTTGAAACAGCTCATCCGGCAAAATTCCTGCAAACGGTGGAAAGCATCATTGGAGTGGAAGTAAAAATACCGGAAAAACTTCAGGCATTCATGAAAGGTACCAAACAGAGTGTACCGATGTCGAAAGACTTTGCGGCATTTAAAGCTTACTTGATGAAACAATAGTCCTTCTCAGATACACGAGTACAAGGAATTGATTTTAAGTGTAAGTTCTCAGTACTTCTTAGGCTGTACTACAATACTTCTTAGAAAGTACTGCAGTACTTTCAGGGGAGTACTCCAGTACTGCCTAAGAAGTACTGGATTTTTATAAAAATCAGATTCCGAATGGCTTGTTTTGTATAAAAAAATAGAGAGGCTGCTCAATCTTAGTTGAACAGCCTCTCTATTTTTTATGTCTTTATCTTTTCTTATAGATGAAGTTTCAGCTTGACAAAATTCTTGATGAATTCCACGGTACCATCAATACCTAATACAGAAGAATCGATGCATAGATGATAGGTAGCAGCGGCTCCCCATGTCTTGTAACTATAGTAGTTGTAGTAAGACGAACGTTTTTTATCTGCTTTTTCCATTAAGTCTTCTGCATCTTCCGCACTGATGTGGTGCAGTTTCATCAGTCGTTCAATGCGGGCTTCCGGTGAAGCTGACACGAAAATGTTGGCACATCTGGGATGGTCGCGCAAAATGTAGTCGGCACATCTTCCCACGAAAAGACACGATTGTTTTTCTGCCAGATGGCGGATGACATCACTCTGAATTTTGAACAGAGAATCGTTGCTGAGATAAGAGTTGTACGGATAAGCTCCTTCTGTAATAAACGGGAAGCGGGTTCCGAATAATCCTCCTAAAATAGTTTGAGAAGCTTTTTCATCGGCTTTTTCGAAAAATTCCTTGCAAAGTCCGCTCTCTTCAGAAGCTAAGTTGATAAGCTCTTTATCGTAAAAGGCAATGCCTAAGTCATTCGCTAATTTTTCACCTATTTCTTTTCCGCCGCTGCCCAGCTGGCGTCCGAGATTGATAACATAGTGTCCGTCCATAGTGTAACTCTTTAGTTGATACACAACAAATATAATTCTTTCTGCGGAAAAATGTCACTTTTTTGTCTTTTATTTTATTTCGATTCCGGTTTCGGCAGCGTGTCGTTTGAATTTCTGGAACTGACTGTAGAGCATGCTTCCGGCAATGATGCTGGCGGTTATGTCAGAAATCGGCATACTGTACCACACTCCGTCTACTCCCCAGAAAAGTGGAAGGATAAGCAGGCAGGGAATCAGAATCAGTACCTGACGACTTAAAGAAAGTATGATGGCTTTCTTGGCCATTCCGATACTTTGGAAGAAGTTGGAAGTAACCATCTGGAAGCCGATGATAGGGAAGAACATGACCACTACCCTTAGACCTTTGGCGCTTAGCTGGATGAGCTGTGAATCGGTGGTGAAGGCGGCTACGGCCAGCTCCGGCATCAGTTCGCCCACTAAGAAGCCACTGGTGGTAACGATGGTAGCAGCAATGACGGTATATTTCATTACCTGGTTTACACGGTGATAATTCTGTGCACCAAAGTTGTATCCGGCAATGGGTTGCATTCCTTGGTTGAGTCCCATCACAATCATGACGAATAAAAATACGATGCGATTGACGATTCCAAACGCACCGATGGCCAAATCTCCGTCGTATAGTTTTAACCCTTTGTTTATCAGAATGACGATAAAACAGGAGGCCAGGTTCATGAAAAACGGAGCCAGCCCAATACCGATGATATTTTCTACCAGTATTCTTTTTAGGCGATAAATCCCTCTCCGGAAGTGAAGCAGTTCATTCTTGTTGCAGAAAATTCGGATAAGCCAGCAGAGTGAAATCACCTGAGCCAGGACAGTTGCCACGGCTGCTCCTTTTATTCCCATGTGGAAGGTGTAGATGAACAAGGGGTCCAGCAAAGTGTTGACGATAACGGTCAGTATGGTGGCGGCCATGGCCTTTTGAGGATGTCCGGCAGAACGCAACACAGAGTTGAGTCCTAAATACATGTGGGTGATTACATTTCCTAATAAAATGGTTACCATGTAATCCTTGGCGTAGGGCAGTGTAGCCTCACTGGCGCCGAAGAAATACAGTATGGGGTCCAGAAACAAGAGGCAGACAATGGTAAACAGCACCCCGATAATCAGGTTTAATGATACGACGTTTCCTAAAATCTGTTGAGCGGTAGTATAATCTTTCTGTCCTAGTTTAACGGAGATGAGGGTAGAGGCACCGACTCCCACCAGTGAGCCGAAGGCTGCGGCCAAGTTCATCAGCGGAAAGGTAATGGCCAGTCCCGATATGGCCAAGGGACCTACTCCGTGTCCGATAAAAATACTGTCTACCATGTTGTAAAGCGAAGAAGCAGTCATGGCAATAATGGCCGGAATGGCATATTGCATCAATAGTTTTCCAATTCGTTCAGTGCCAAGTTCTGTGGCTGTTCCTTTTTGCGACATAATTATTTACCTTATTAATTGTTATCCAGAAATCTTTAGATTTTCTAAAAAATCGTGCAAAGGTAAACTTTTTTCCGCATTCAGGGAAAACTTTGTGTATCTTTGCGCTCCAAAATAAAAGCTATGTGGATGAAAGTGAATAGAATAGGATTAGCTCTTCTCTTTTTGCTCTGCGGAAGTAGTGTCTCGGCAGAGAGTTTATATAAATACAGAGTGCAATTGACTGATAAGTCAAAGTCTGTACATTCTTTGGAACATCCTGAAACTTTTTTGTCAGAAAGGGCGCTTGCCCGTCGTGCCAGTCAGGGGGTAGCCGTCGATTCTACCGACTTGCCTGTTTGCCGTGCCTATATTGAACGCCTGGAGTCGCAGGGAGGAAAATACATCTCATCCAGCAAATGGAACAATACCGTGCTGATGCAAGTACCCGATGAGGCCGTTGCCTTGCGCTTTCTGGATAATTCATTTGTCCGCTCCATCAAAAAAGTATGGGTATCTCCAGATTCCATTATGCCCCGCAACAAAGACAGAAAGGAGCAGGTGAAGAATCAGTGGAAAAAGCAGGATGATTACTATGGAATGGGGGCTGAACAAATCAAGATTCACCATGGAGACAGCCTGCATTTGGCCGGCTTTAAAGGCAAAGGGATGCAGATTGCGGTCATTGATGCCGGCTTTTATAATGTGGATGCCATGAAAATCTTCAAGAATACGACGATTTTAGGCACACATGATTTTGTCAATCCTTCTTCGGATATTTATGGCGAACATAATCACGGCATGAAAGTCTTGTCGTGTATGGCTGTAAATACGCCTCATGTCATGGTGGGAACAGCTCCCGAAGCAAGCTACTGGCTGTTAAGAAGTGAAGATAATGATACGGAACAGCCGGTGGAAGAGGATAACTGGGCTGCAGCGGTGGAATTTGCCGACAGTGTAGGAGTGGATATTATTAATACCTCCTTAGGATATTATTCATTTGACGACCCGATTGATAATTATACGTATCGTCAGTTGGACGGGCATACTTCTTTGATGGCCGCTTCTGCTTCGTATGCAGCAAAGAAAGGGCTTTTGGTAGTTTGCAGTGCCGGAAATTCCGGTATGGATGAATGGAAAAAAATCACTCCTCCGGCCGATGCGGAAGATATATTGACCATAGGTGCCATCGATAATATGGGAGTGAATGCCGCTTTTTCTTCCATCGGTAATACGGCGGACGGGCGTATCAAACCCGATGTCATGGCAATGGGAGTACACTCGGCAGTGATAGGAGTGGATGGAGGTACCGCTTTTGCCAATGGTACTTCTTTTGCGTCGCCTATTTTCTGCGGACTGGTGGCTTGTTTGTGGCAGGCATGTCCTTGGCTTACGGTACGGCAGCTCATTCAGGTAGTACATGAAGCCAGCGACCGTAATGCTTATCCCGATAATATATACGGATATGGAGTGACGGATATGTGGAAAGCCTATCAACTGGCCATGAAACTGAAAGCGGATACTGATGGAAAATAAGCCTCTTTCTTTACTCGAACTGAACTCCTTGGTCAGACGGAGCATCACCTCCTGCCTGCCGGATGAATATTGGGTGCAGGCTGAATTAAGCGATGTACGCGTAAATTATTCCGGACATTGCTATCTGGAGTTTGTGCAGAAAGATGCTACCGGCAATGCGCTCTTGGCCAAGGCACGAGGAATTATATGGGCGAATGTCTTTACCCGTTTGCGAAGTTATTTTGAGCGGGAAACGGGGCAGGCCTTCGTTTCTGGCTTGAAGGTACTGGTAAAAGTCACGGTCGATTTCCACGAATTGTATGGCTACTCGCTGACGGTAGTCAATATTGACCCCACCTATACTTTGGGAGATATGGTACGCCGTCGTAAGGAAATTCTCCGGCAGTTGGATGAGGAGGGAATCCTGACATTGAATAAGGAACTGAAGCTTCCCGTACTGACGCAGCGTATTGCGGTCATTTCATCGGCTACGGCTGCCGGGTATGGCGATTTCTGCAATCAGCTGTTGCATAATTCTTTCGGATTTGTGTTTTATCCTCGGCTTTTTCAGGCCATTATGCAGGGAGATCAGGTAGAACAGTCCATCATTCAGGCACTCGACCGTATTAATGCGACACGCGATAACTGGGATGTGGTGGTGATTATCCGGGGAGGAGGGGCTACTTCCGACCTTTCGGGTTTTGATACCTATGATTTGGCGGCAAACTGCGCACAGTTTCCGCTTCCTATTATTACCGGAATCGGACATGAACGAGACGATACGGTGCTGGATATGATTTCACATACCCGTGTCAAGACTCCGACAGCTGCGGCTGAGTTTCTGATTAATCATGTAAGACAGACGGCACAGGAGCTGGAAACATACGAGGAGGTTATCTATCAGGAGGTGCCTCGTTTACTGCAACAGGAGAAACTGCGGTTGGATTCATTTGTAACCCGGATTCCGGGACAGGTACAGATGCGGTTGCAGCGGGAAAACTTCTGTCAGGAGAAATTTCAAAACCGGATGAAAACAGCCTGGCAGTCGCGCTTGTTGCAGGAAAACTACCGCTTGCAATTGATGCCCCGATTGCTTTCTGCTTTGCAGAACCGTGTACAGCGTGAGACACACCGGCTGGAACTGCTGGCACAGCGGGTAGATTCGGCTTCTCCGGAGAAGTTATTGAAAAAAGGATACAGCCTTACTCTGCTGGATGGTAAAGTGGTGACAGATGCTTCCTTGTTGAAACCGGGAGATGAAGTGGAAACCCGTCTGGCAAAAGGTAAATTTAGGAGTAAAGTAATAAATAAGTGATATGGCAGCAAAGAAGGAAACCTATTCAGAGGCGATGAAACGCCTGGAGGAAATAGTGTCTCGCATTGAAAGCAATGAACTGGATATCGACCAGTTGGGCGAATACTTGCAGGAAGCCCAGAAGCTGATAAAGTTCTGCAAGAACAAACTGTACAAGGCTGATGCGGAGATAAAGAAAATCTTGGAAGAAGATAATGAGGCGTAAGCCTGAAACAAAAAAGCCAGACCGGAAAGTCTGGCTTTTTCTGTTTATCGGATGATGGTCATTTCTTTGAGCAAATGAGAAGCACCGGCAAACTTGTCAATGATGAACAAGGTATAGCGGATGTCTACACAAGCCGCACGTTGCAGTTGCGGGTTGTAGGCAATGTCACCGGTCAGTCCCTCGTAGTTGCGGTCGAATCCGGTACCGATTAGTTCCCCTTTCGCGTTGAATACCGGAGAACCGGAGTTACCCCCTGTGTTATCTGTTGCAGTGGCGAAGCAGACCGGCATTCGTCCGTCGGGCATGGCGTAGGGACCGAAATCCTTCTTTTCATACAACTCTTTCAGCTTGGCTGGTACCACAAATTCCGGATTGTTTGGGTCCTCCTTTTCCATTACCCCTTTCAAGGTGGTGTAGTAAAGGTATTCCTTTCCGTCAGCCGGTTCGTAAGAGCCAATCTTTCCGTAGGTTAGTCGGAGGGTAGAGTTGGCATCCGGATAGATAGGTTGTCCGTTGGCTTTCTTCATTTGCAATACACCTTCTACCCAGGTCTTGTGAGCTGCGTTGTATGCATTGGTTTCCTCCTGCATGGCATCGCTGGTAACCTGGTATCCGTTGCGTACGGAAGAAGCATATCTCACCATCAGGTCGTTTTCCAACTGCTGTGCATCGGGCTGCTTCAGGAACTCATCCAGTGCTTCCGGACTTCTGAAGATAGACTGGTTGAAGCAGGCATCCACAAACGCATCGGTATTTCCCTGGAAATCCTTTTCGATGGTCTGGAATATGTCAATCCGTTGGTTGGCCGGAATCAGTCGGGCATACAAGGCAATCAGCTGTTTGGAGACTTTACGGTCGACTTCCGGATTGTAGTCCTTGTTGAAGAACTTCTGGCCGGCTTCCTTCAGGGCAGCAACAGCTTCGTCAATGTCTTTCTGTTTCTGACCTTCCAGTGCTACTCTCAAGGCATCCGTATCGGGTACCTTAAAGAATTCGGTTCCCAGCATCAAGGCTTCGTAAATCGCCTGCTGGTGGTACACTGCATCGTGACGCTGTGCGACAATCTGCTTGATGCTTTCGTAGGCTTTCCGGTAATTGTCATTTCCGATGGAATCTCCGAAAGCTAACAATTGTTCCTGTTCCCGTTTTTTGCGGTCGAGTACTTTCAGTCGTACCAGTCCTTCGTTCATGCCGATGGCATTTTTCCAGTAGTTGGCCGATGAAGCATACTTGGCTGCATATTGGATACGGGTACGTGCATCCTTAGCCATTTCTTCTCCCAACACTCGCAGGCGTACACCGCGAATGGTATCGCGCATGAAATTGGTAGTCTGCATGCGTTCTTCCACCTCATCACTGATCATGTAACGCCAGTTGCGTCCGGGGAATCCCATCACGAAGGTAAAGTCACCTTCCTTCACCCCTTTCAGGTTGATGGCAATGTGTTTCTTTACTTTCAAAGGTACGTTTTCGGCACTGTAATTGGCCGGCTTTCCGTCCTTATTAGCGTAGATACGGAAGATAGAGAAGTCACCGCAGTGGCGGGGCCACATCCAGTTGTCGGTATCTGCTCCGAACTTACCGATGGAAGAGGGAGGAGCACCTACCATACGCACATCCTTGTAAGATGTCTTGACAAACAGGTAGTATTTGTTGGCTCCATAGAACGGTTTCAGTTCCAAGGTCGTAAATTCGTTGGTGCGGATACGTTCCTTTTTGGCAAACTTTTCAGCCACTTTGGCTAAGAAAGAAGGAGAGAGGTAGTTGGTTCCGTCCGGGTCTTTGGACTTCTTCAACTGTTTCTGCACGTATTCCGTTACGTCAAGTATCCGGTCGATGAAGGTCACGTTCAGTCCTTCACACGGAAGTTCCTGTTCGCGAGTCATGGCCCAGAAACCGTCGGTCAGGTAATCATGTTCCACTGAACTGTGCTGCTGGATGTAACCGTATCCACAGTGGTGGTTGGTCAGCACCAGTCCTTCCGAGGAGATGACTTCCCCCGTACATCCGCCTCCGAAATGCACCACGGCATCTTTCAGGCTGATGTTGTCCGGACAGTACACCTGGTCAATGCTGATGTCCAGTCCCAAATCCTGCATCACGGCAGCATTCTGCTGTTTCAGGTCGGTCAGCATCCACATCCCCTCATCCGCATGAGCGGTGAGGGAAAGTGTGGCAAATAAGGATAATAATAACTTATGCTTCATTATTCTACAATTGTCATTTCATCAATCAGGTTCTTGCAGCCTCCCAATTTTTCTACGATGAACAGCACGTAGCGAATATCTACGGCAATACAACGCTGGAGGTTATTGTCGAAGTTGATGTCACCGGACAGAGATTCCCAGTTACCGTCGAATGCGGCTCCAATCAGTTCACCGTTTCCATTCATGACCGGAGAACCTGAGTTACCGCCGGTGATGTCGTTGGTGGTCAGGAAGCAAGTCGGCATTTCCCCGTTAGGCAGTGCGTAGCGTCCGTAGTTCTTTGTAGCATACAACTCTTTCAGCTTAGCCGGTACCACGAATTCCGGATTGTTCGGGTCTTCTTTTTCCATTACCCCTTTCAGTGTAGTGTAATATTTGTAGTGTACACCGTCTTTCGGATCGTAAGCCTTTACGTTTCCGTAAGTCAGACGAATCGTAAAGTTGGCATCCGGAGCTTTCGGAGTCGGTGCATACATTTCGCAAAGACCGCGTACGTAGGTCTTGTGCAGCAGGTTGATGTCACCGTTGGCTTGATCCAGCTTGTCTGCCAGTTCCTTGTATTTCTTGCTCACTGCAGCAGCATATTCAGCCGACAAGTCTTTGTTGATTGCTTCTACAGTAGGATTCTCGATGAAAGCGTTGAAGTTCTTTTCATTAGCGAAGATACTGTTATTGTAGAGAGCATTTACGTAAGCATTGTAATCGCCCTTGAATGCATTCTTAATGGTCTGATAAAAATCAGGCAATGCTTCAGCCGGTACTTTTTCTGCATAAAGCGGCAGCAGCACTTTAGCCACCTTGCGGTCTACTTCGTGGTCATAGTCCTTGTTGTGGATGTCAGCGTAGGCTTCTTTCAGGGTAGCGATGGCTTTTTCTACATCTTTTTTCTTGTTCTTCTGCAGGGCAGTAGCCAAGTCCTGAAGTGCTTCCATCTTCGAAGTCAGGGTGAATTCGATACCGCTTCTGAAGGTTTCAGTGAAATAAGTCAGCTGTGTGCGCAGCGGGGTGACACGCTTCACGTATTCGTCAATCTTTCCTACTACGGCTGCATAGTCAGCATTCTGTTTTTCTTTGGCAAAAGCAGCAAATTTAGCTTCCTGTTCTGCCTTTGTTTCCAGTACCTTGTTGTCCACAATTGCCTTGTTCATACCGATGGAGTTTTTCCAGTAGTTGCTTGAACCGGCAAACTTGCTGGCATACTGGATACGTATCTTGTCGCTGGCAGCCATTTCCTTGCGGAGAATATTCTGGCGTTCTTCGCGTACGGTGATACGCGGCACGTTGATGCCTTCCATGCGCAGACGTACTTCACTTTCTGTCAGGTAGCGGCTGGTGCTTCCGGGGAATCCCATAATCATGGCATAGTCGCCTTCCTGCAATCCCTTCAGTGAAATAGTCAGGTGTTTTTTTACTTTCAAAGGCACATTCTCTGCGCTGTATTCAGCCGGATTACCGTCCTTGTCGGCATAGATACGGAACATAGAGAAGTCGCCTGTGTGACGCGGCCACATCCAGTTGTCGGTTTCACCTCCAAACTTACCGATTGATGAAGGAGGAGCGGCTACCATACGCACGTCGCTGTAAGTCTTGATAAAGAACAAGTAGAATTTGTTACCTTCATAGAACGGAAGAGCCTGTGTAGAGATGCCCGGTTTGCCTTTCAGGTCGCTTTTCTTCAGTTCGTCGGCAGCCAGTTTCTTCAGGTATTTGCTTCCGAAAGATTCTGCTTCAGAAACTTTTCCTTTACGGATGTCTTCATTTACTTTTTCCGTTACATCCACAATACGGTCTACGAATTTGAAGGTCAATCCCGGTGTAGGAAGTTCTTCCTGATAACTTTTTGCCCAGAATCCGTCGGTCAGGTAGTCATGTTCCACCGAGCTATGTTGTTGGATGGCGTCGTATCCACAATGGTGATTGGTCAGAATCAATCCGTTGGGTGAGATAATTTCACCTGTACATCCGCGTCCGAAAATTCCGACAGCATCCTTTAATGTAATTTGGTCAGGGTTGTAGATATCCATGATATCCATTTTCAGTCCTTGCGCTTTCATTCGGTCCGCAAGGTTCTGCTCCTGCATGAGCTGGAGCAACCACATTCCTTCATCGGCCTTGGCCGGAGAGAATACAGCACAAACAAGTGCGAGTGCGAGTACTTTCAGTTTTTTCATTGTTATGTATAGTGTTAAAATATAGATTGCACAAAAATAGTAAAAAAACGCACACCATTCTCACACGGCTCACTTAAAAGGTAATAAACCACTATCTTAGTATAAATTTTGATAATATATTTCGGCGCTTCCTTGAAAGATTATACCTTTGCCCACAAATTTAAAAGGTTTCAGCATGTATAAACTTTATTTTTTCCTGTTGTGTGCCATGCTTTGCACCTCTTGCAGTAAGAAATATAAGATAGAAGGTACTTCGTCTGTTTCTATGTTGGACGGTAAAATGCTTTTTATAAAAATCCCGGTGGGTGATAAATTGGTCAACATTGATTCGGCAGAAGTAATTCATGGCTTATTCGAAATGCAGGGAAAGGTTGATTCCACGGTTTTAGCTTCGTTGTATATGGATGATGAGTGCATCATGCCTTTAGTGATAGAACCGGGCCACATTGATATTCAGATAGACAATGCGGGAATTACCATCAAGGGGACTCCATTGAACGACTGTTTCAATGATTTTGTGGTACAGAAAAACTCGCTCGATGACCGTGCTTACGAAGTAGAGCGCGAGGAAAGTCGCATGATTATGGATGGAAAGGATTTGCAGACGGTGCATCAGGAAATCCAGAAAAAACGTGACGAGATAGCTACGGAGATGAACCAGCTGGCCAAGACTTTTATTCAGGACAATTACGAGAACGTATTGGGACCGGGATTGTTCATTATGTTGGGTAACAGCATGCCTTATCCCTTCATGACTCCGTTGATGCAGGAAATCGTTGACGCGGCTCCTGAAGCGTTCAAGAACAATTACATGGTGAAGGAATATGTGTCTGTGGCACGTGAAAATATGTCGCATGCTCCCCTTCATTAAAAAGAAAATCGGGTAAGAAATTCTTCCTACCCGATATTTATTTTTTATTCTCCACTTTTCTTTTCTCCTTTGTATTTTTCCGGCAAACCTTTTTCAATGGCCTGATAGGATTCTTCCATCAGCATGGTCTGGTTTTCTTGTCCTTTTCCTTGCGGATAGATGGGCTGATGGATGGTCAGCTTCAACGGATGCCAGGAGAGCAGTTTACCCGTGCGCGGCAGAATATCGAAAGAACCGCTGATGCTCATCGGTACGACCGGAAGCTGCAACTGGTCAGCTAGCAGGAAAGCCCCTTTCTTAAACTCGTTCATGCGACCAGTAAAGGTTCTTCTGCCTTCCGGAAATACCACGAGTGAAGTACCTCCTTGTAAGATTTTTTCTGCACGCTTGATGGTTTCATACACTTTGCGTGGACTGGATTTGTCTACAAAAATGAAACCGGCCGATTCGCAGGCTTTTCCGACGAAAGGAATGCTGCGCAGGCTTTTCTTCATCATCCATTTAAAGTTTCTTCCCAAGAATCCGTAGATAAGGAATATGTCGAACGCTCCCTGATGGTTGGCTACGAATACATACGATGTTTTGTGGTCAATGTTTTTGTGTCCTTCCACTTTCACCGGAAGCAAAAACAGAAAACAAGTGAGTTGTGACCATATTTTCCCCGGGTAATATCCCCAGAAGTGTCCGTTGCCCAGCCAGCATCCCAGCATGGTGGTCAGTGCGGTCAGAATGGTCAGCACAAGAAAAATGGGAAGCCCGATACAGATTTGATAAATGATGTATAAGAATCTCATAAGTGTGATAGATTTTATTGGATTGATTTGTTATTTCCTTTTTTTAGTGTGAGAACGGTAATTTCCGGCCAGGCACCCAGTCGCATGGGGAAAAGCACATAGCCTAACCCGATGTTGACGTACAGTCCCCGGTTACCTTCCAGATACAAGCCTCTGTGTTCCGGATAGATAAACTTGGACACTGAAAAGCCGAACAGACTGATTTGCATGTCGTGGGTATGACCTGACAAGGTAAGCTGTACCGAGGTCTCCGGAAGCACTTTCCGACGCCAATGTGTCGGGTCATGACTTAGCAGCACCTTGAACATGCCGTCTGTGCCTTGCAGAGCCTTGGGCAAGTCACCTCTGTCAGGGAAAGGTGGTTTCCCGCTGTTTTCCACACCAACTATAGCAATGGAATCAGTACCTTTATATATAATACGGTGGTCATTTTGCAGCATGAACCATCCCATACGGTTTTCGCGTGCAATCAGGCTGTCTACGTTAGCCAGACGAGCCTGTTCGTTTTCCCATTTTACATAGGAACCATAGTCGTGATTACCCAATACGGAATACACTCCGTCGCGCGCTTTCAGTTGTGAGAACACGGGCATAAATTCCAGCAATTCGTCAGCGCGACTGTTCACGAGGTCTCCAGTGAATACAGCCAAATCGACATCTTGCCGGTTGCAGATATCGATGGCTTCCTGAAGTGCCTTTCCATTTCCTTTCCAGCTTCCAGAGTGGATGTCCGACAATTGCAGAATGCGATAGCCATCGAATGCATCCGGAAGGTCGGGCGAGTAGAATGTAACTTCTTTTACTTGAAAATTTTCCTTTCCCTTAATGGCTCCAAACAATACATATCCGAAAGCAAACAATGCGGGTGCCAGTGAAATCCATCCATGAGGAATAGGGCGCTTTATCAATCTTCTGATCAGTTTCAGCAGAATACTGGTCAGCATGAATATCATTTTAGGAATAGTGAAGCATAGAGCAACAATCAGGTAAGTCCCGAAATATTCATGTAAACTGTTATGTCCAACAAGGAAAACTACTAATGCGAGCAATAGTAATAAGGTGGGCAGCCAGTAGGCACGTTTCCACTTCTTATCGTGCAGGCTGGTCAAATAGGTCTTGTATATATACCAGTCGGGTAGCAGAAACAAGGCCAAAAATATCAGTGACACTCTTAGTAGAATCATATTTGTTATTCATTTTAGGGTTGCAGATTGGCTGCGAGGTATTTTCGCAGTACGTCGGCATCTATATTCCGGCGGGAAGCGTAGTCCATGAGTTGTTCCTCGTCTATTTTTCCAACCGAAAAATAGCGTGAAGCCGGATGGGCAAACATCAGTCCGCATACCGAGGCATGAGGTTGCATCATTCCGTTCTCTGTCAGATGTATGCCGATGCGTTTCATGTCAATAAGCTTGTCGAGCAGAAAACTGACTGATATGTCGGGCAGGGAAGGATAGCCCACAGCAGGACGTATGCCCTGATAGTCTTCGTTGAGCAGCTGTTTCATGGTCAGCTTTTCGTCCTTGGCGTATCCCCATACCTCTTTGCGCAGGGTTTCGTGTATCTTTTCAGCAGCGGCTTCTGCCAGTCTTTCCCCAAGTGTTTTGATGAGCAAGGACTGGTAGTCGTCATGGCTGAATTCTTCTTCCATGGCCGGATCGATGGTCGTGGCGAATCCTCCTACCGTATCCTTGATACCGGAAGAAAGGGGACGGACAAAGTCACTCAGGCAGAGAAACGGGTCGTCGGGGCGGACGCGGGTCTGCTGGCGGAGCAGAGGAAATAAAGTGCCCTCTAACCATAGGTTGTCACCCTCGGCATTGGCTTCCATCAGGCGATAAATGGCATAGACCTTGTATTTCCCGTCGATTTTGTTCAACATGCGTACTGCTTCTTTGTGCAGTTGCATGGCTTCGGCAGCTTTGGCGCGTTCAGCTTCGGGAAATGAAGCCAGCCACCCGGCGCGGCAGGCATCACAGCCATGAATGTCGGCAATGGCTGCGTAGCGTGGCTGAAACCCCCATGCGTGGAAAAAATAAATCCAGTTGATGTATTCAGCCAGGTCGTGTATGTCGTAACGGACGGTCGTGATGTCTGTTTTCATTCGCTTTCTTTTAACGTTCAAACCGAAGGGCTTGTCCACGGTGCGCTTTGTTTACTGTTCCATTCTCATAAACTACTGTACCGTTGACAAATGTCTTTTCTACCTGTGCATGGAAGGTACGGCCTTCCATCGGACTCCATCCACACTTGCTTTCAATGCAGTCGGTGGTTACAGTCCATTCTTTATGTGGATTCAGCAGAACAAGGTCGGCCTGATAGCCCGGTCGGATAAACCCTCTTTGGCTAATCTGGTAAAGCTGGGCCGGTGCGTGACACATTTTCTGAACTAACTGTTCGATAGACAGGACACCTTCGTGTACCAGTTCGTAGATGCTGACCAATGAGAACTGCAGGGTCGGCATGCCTGATACGGCTTTCAGTGCTCCTCCTTCTTTTTCACTCAACAGGTGAGGTGCATGGTCGGTAGCGATGACGTCAATCAGGTTAGTGCTCAGAGCCTTTCTCAGCGCATCACGGTCGGCTTTTGTCTTGATGCTGGGATTACACTTGATGCGTGCCCCTAGTTGCGCATAGTCTTCATCGCAGAACATAAGGTGCGATACGCAGGCTTCTGCCGTAATTTTCTTTTCTTGGAGCGGGCGGTCTTCTAACAGACCCAATTCACGTGCCGTGCTGATGTGAAGTATGTGCAGGCGGGCACCTGTTTCTTTCGCCAACTGTACGGCGAGTGCCGAAGAATGGTAACAGGCTTCCTCGCTGCGTATCAGCGGATGGAAAGAAATGTCCAGATCTTCGCCATATTGCTGTTTGAAACGTTCGGTATTTTCGCGGATAATCTGCTGGTCTTCACAGTGAGTAGCAATCAGCATACCTGCCTCAGAGAATATTTTTTTCAAGGCTTCCATACGGTCGACCAGCATATTCCCGGTGCTGGCTCCCATAAACAGTTTCACACCGCATACGTGTGTTTTGTCCAATGTCTTCAGCTGATCGGCATTGTTATTCGTAGCCCCAAAATAGAAAGAATAGTTGACAATGCATTTGGTGGCTGCATCCTGGAATTTATTTTCCAGTGCTTCGAGTGTGGTAGTCTGAGGGTTGCAGTTCGGCATATCCATGAACGAAGTTACTCCTCCAGCCGCAGCCGCAGCTGTTTCGGTAGCCATGTCTGCTTTGTGAGTAAGTCCCGGATCGCGGAAATGCACATGGTCATCTATCACTCCTGGCAGCAGAAAGCATCCTTGTGCATCAATTTCTTCTTCACAGTCGGCAGCGGGTTTGCCGTCTCCTTCAATGACCTCTTGTATCTTTTCTCCTTCAATCACCACAGAACCGGCAAAGCGGCGTCCTTCGTTTACGATGATTGCATGATGTATCCACGTACGTTTCATAAATACTTTTTAATTAGCATGTTTAGGATATTTCTTGAACCAGCTGTCCCATTTCAGTTGGATGACACCGAATACGGCCTCCCCAAAGATGCTGCTGTTCATTTTGGAAGTACCTAATTCGCGGTTGATAAAGATAACAGGTACTTCTGTAATATGGAAACCGCATTTGTAAGCGGTAAATTTCATTTCAATCTGGAAAGCATACCCTTTGAAGCGGATATGGTCCAGGTGGATGGTCTCAAGTACTTTACGGCGGTAACATACAAAGCCGGCAGTGGTGTCATGAATGGGCAGTCCGGTAATGAACCGCACATATTTAGAAGCAAAGTAAGACATCAGTACTCTTCCCATGGGCCAGTTGACCACATTTACTCCACTTACGTAGCGTGAACCGATGGATACATCAGCTCCCTCTTCATGGCAAGCCTTGTAAAGTCTTGGCAGGTCATTGGGGTTATGGCTGAAGTCGGCATCCATTTCAAAGATGTAGTCGTATCCCTTTTCGATAGACCATTTGAAGCCGGTAATATAAGCAGTTCCCAGCCCGAGTTTGCCTTTTCGTTCAATCATAAACAAACGTTCGGGAAACTCTTTTTGGAGACGGCGTACGATGTCGGCTGTTCCGTCGGGAGAGTTGTCTTCGATGACTAGAATGTGGAATGTTTTCTCAAGTCCGAATACCGCCCGGATTATATTTTCGATGTTTTCCTTCTCATTGTAAGTAGGAATAATCACAATACTGTCACTTGTCTGCATGGTGTTTCATTTATATCTTTGCAAAGATAGAAATAAAAATGTGATTCCTTTTCGTGCTCCGAATTTTTCTTTCCAAAAACGCAAGTGCGTTTAAGAGCAAACGCCTAAGTGTTTTGGTTGAAACACAAGTACATTTTGAATCAAGCGTAAGTGCGTTTGATTCAAAACGCTTGGACGTTTGGGAACATGCGTTTAAGTGCTCTTGAAAAGTCTTGAAAATAAGCGTTTTTCTTTTCGAAACTTTGCAAAAAAGCAAAGTGTCTTTTCATTCGAAAGTGGGCTACATAGGGAAAGGCTTTCAAATTTTTATAAAAAAAGTAACAGAAGTGTCTGCTTTCCCGAAAAAAGTTTGTAGACTTGCGCCCATATTGTAAAAATAGCAAAATCTTATAAGTTATGATAATAGGAATAGATGTAGGAGGAAGTACCACCAAGATTGTCGGGGTGAAAGATGGTGAAATCAGAAATCCGATGTTTGTCACTGCCAAGGACCCTGTCACTTCGCTGTTTGGTGCATTCGGAAAATATATATACGACCATTCCATCCAGCTTTCGGAGGTGGAGCAGGTAATGCTGACTGGAGTGGGAAGTTCGTACATTCAGCAGCCTTTGTACGGTCTGCCTACAGCCCGTACGGATGAATTTATCGCCAACGGTCTGAGTGCACAGTATGCCACGGGGCTGGACCGGCTCATGGTGGTGAGTATGGGAACGGGCACTTCCTTTGTGAAAGTAGAACACGATGTGATTCGCCATGTGGGCGGAATTGGTATCGGGGGAGGTACACTGATGGGATTGTCGCGTCTGTTGTTGCATACGCAGGACATTCTGTGGGTGTCAGAACTGGCTGGAAAAGGTAATTTGCAGAACGTGGACTTACAGATTCAAGATATTTGTCAGACTTCCTTGCCCGGATTGCCGCTTGATGCTACGGCTTCTTTATTGGGTAAGTTGGATAACAATGTGTCTCCCGAAGATTTGGCTTTGGGCTTGATGCACATGGTATTGCAGTCCATCGGGCAGGCAGCCGTACTTTCAGCATTGGAAATGGGAATCTGTGATTTTGTGTTGATTGGAAATCTGACCCAGTTGCCCCAGTGCCGTCCGGTTTTTGATACCATTGCACAGATGTACGATGTACGTTTTATCATTCCGGCAAATGCGGAATATCAGACGGCCATAGGAGCCGCATTGGCTTATATTAAGAAAATAGAAACAAGTCCGGTAAGATGATAAGTTTTATCGGATTTGTTTCTTTGTTGTAACCTGAAAAGGTTGATAGCTTTTACGTTAAACCTGAAATCTGTTGAATTTGTTGCCGTAAATTTTTCTCTCGTTCTTGCTGAGGGATACCACCAGAGAACTTTATCAAAATCAGAAAGATAATAAGCAGAACCACTATGCAAAAATCCTTTTCAAAAACATCTCGTTTTGAGCAGCTATACAAGGAGAATTATGCTCGTTTGTATTACTACGCTTTCCGTTTCATTACGGATGAAGAGGTGTGCAAGGATATTGTCAACGATGTATTCGAGAAAGCTTGGTTGCATTTTGAGGATTTGAAGCCTGATACAGCTACTTCCTATCTGTATGTACAGACCAGGAACCGATGCATTGATCATTTGCGGCGCCGACAGGTTGAAGAGCAATATGCCGATTTTTATCGGATTGTGACTGAAGAGGATGCTGATATTGCTCCCGACGAAATGGAGGAACGGGTACAGCGCATTGAAAAATGCATCGAACAGCTGAAGGACCCGACTAAGACCATTCTGAAGGAGTGTTATTTTGATAATAAGAAATATCAGGAAGTGGCAGAGGAATTCGGGATCACTATTCATGGTATCAAGAAGCATATCATGAAAGCTTTAAGGTTATTGAGAGAGGAATTCGGCAGCGGGAAAGTACCCGGAAAAGATTCTTAAACGTATAGTAGATAGAAAAACTGAAAAGATGGTGGAAAGGAAAGATAAAATCGTACGTACGCTGGACGCAATGGAGCATCCCGAAAACTTTACGAAGGAAGAACTGGATGCTTTACTGAGTGACGAGGAGTGTGTCCGTATCTGTCGCGATTTGTTGGATAGCCGTGAAGCACTAGCACGTCGTTATGCTACGGCTCCCGATGTAGAAGCCGAGTGGCAATCTTTCAAGCATCGGCAAGGTCTGTGTCAGGCATCTGAGCAGCCGAAAAAGAGAAGTCACATGCTTTATACCGGTATTGCTTTGTCGGTTGCAGCTTCGGTCATTTTGTTTTTGTTGTTGCGTCTGTCAGTTCCTGAAGAATATACTGTATTTAGAGCAGACCTTGAAGCACAGGTTGTTTCGATGGAAACAAAAAATGGCGTGCATACCCTGCATATTCCACGAGGAATGAGCAAACTGCTAGTACTTCCGGATAGTAGCCGGGTTTGGCTGAATGCGGAAAGTTCTCTTCAATATCCTGAAAGTTTTGAGGGGATGAAACGGCGTGAAGTGTATTTGAAAGGAGAAGGTTATTTTGAAGTGACTAAAGACGCAGCACATCCTTTTATGGTGAAGACGGATGTCCTGGAAACTCAAGTATTGGGAACCTCTTTTAATGTCAAGGCTTATTCGGGAAACGATACACAGGTGACGTTGTTGGAAGGAAGTGTGAAGGTAAGTGACAGGCATCATTATGAGTTGCTGTTGAGGCCTGGAGAACATACAGATGGACAATTGCGTAAGACATCTGTAGAGAATTGTACCGATTATCGGGCATGGATTGACGGGCTGTTTTATTTCGATGATGTGGAACTTGTGGAAATTATGCGTGAATTAGGCCGCTGGTATAATGTAGATATTGTTTTTACTCACAAAGAGATTATGCAGGAACGTTTGCACTTTCAGGCTGAACGTAGTGATTCTTTGCAGGATATTTTGGAACTGCTGAATTGTATGCAACGCGTAAAGGCACGTATGGAAAAAGGAAAAGTAGTGGTCGGTGTCTGATTTTTTTGAAAAAAATGTGTTTTGTGGTACCCGATTTTCTGAGGACTTCGTATTACTGGCAGAAGAATATAAATCTACAGAATTTATGAAAACAAGAATTAGTTATCTTTTGCTGGTTTTTATGTGTTTTACTCTGGTATTGCCGGCGCAGACAAAAGACCGTATCAGCATTGAATTAAAAGGTGAAACTTTGCCGACTGCTTTAAAAAAGCTGGAGCAGGTGTCTGGCTATCGCATTCTTTTTACATACAGTGATGTACAGTCATATCGGGTAACGGCCTCCATTCACGAAAGTACAATTACGCAGGCGGTAGAGAAGATGCTGGAAAACAAACCGCTTACTTATGCACGAAAAGGAGATGAGTATATCATTATTTTATCGAAAAGCATAAGGAAGAATCCGGTCGCTATCCATGGTATGGTGATGGATGAAAAGCAACAACCTATGCCGTATTGTAATGTGCTGTTGCTTACTAGTGATTCTGTATTTGTAAACGGGTGTGTGACCAAAGAGGACGGAACCTTTCTGATGACGGGTGAAGCAGAAGTTTCTTATCTGCTTAAAGTTTCTTACATCGGTTATGCTACTGCTTTACAAACTGTAGAATCTACGAATATGGTACAACTCCTCCCTGATACTCAGATACTAAATGAAGTAACAGTTACAGCTAATCGCCCGCTGATTGAATCTCAGGTTAATGGATTGAAAGCCAATGTGGCTGGTACATCGCTTGCCCAGATGGGAACAGCTAATGAAATGCTGACGCATCTTCCGTTCGTAACAAGTAAAGATGGAAACTTGTCTGTTCTGGGTAGCGGAAGTCCGGAAATTTATATCAATAATCGGAAGGTGCGTGATATGGGAGAACTTGACAGGCTTCGTGCTACAGAAATTCTTTCGGCTGAAGTGATTACTACGCCCGGTCCGGAATACGATGCCGATGTAGCTGCTGTCATCCGTATTCGTACCCTCAAACAAAGGGGGCAGGGATGGAGTGGCAGTGTTAACTTGGCGTATGATCAGGGACGTTGGGCTAACGCTAACCAGCAGGTTACCTTGAATTACCGGACTGGAGGACTGGATCTTTTTGTAAAAGGATATGTCAGTGAAAACAACTCGTATGGGCAGACTAATGCCGTTATACAAACTACCGGAAAAGACGAATGGGAAACAATTGCCAACGATACACAGACATCCAGAACGAAACGATTATCGGCCGAAACCGGATTCAATTATGAAGTGAACGAGCATCATTCTTTTGGTATGAAGTATATGCCCGAAAGTACGTTAGGAAGAGGGCAGCAGCAGTCTTGGGGTGAAACAACTACTTTCTGCAATGGAACAGAAGTCGAGCATTCTAATTTTGAACAGTCTACTCAATTTAAAAACGGGTTGAATCATGCTGTGAATGCTTATTATGTGGGGGAACTAGGTAGGTGGACAATTGATTTCAATGCAGATTATCTGAATAATCGGGTCAATAGCAATCAATATGCAGAAGACGGAAGCAAAGACGATATTCACAGCAGTTCTGATTCACGGAGCAAACTTTATGCCGCAAAATTGCAGGTTGGTGTATCTTTGGGAAAAGGACAATTATCATTCGGATCGGAAGGTACACTGACAGAAAGGAAGGCGCTTTTTATGCAAAGTGGCTTTTCGGAGGATGCGGAAAATTTTATCCGGCAGAAAACATTTGCGGTTTTTGCAGGATATTCCATCAGTTCTGGGAAGTGGAAAGCCAATGCCGGATTGCGATATGAGCATAGGGAAGCCGATTATTATGATAAAGGAATACGCATTGACGAGCAGAGTCCGGTTTATGATGAATTCATCCCTACGGCATCTGTCGGCTGGTCGCACCGCGGCTTAAATTTGTCACTTACGTATCGCATGATGAAAGGTAATCCTTCTTATAGTATGCTGACCAATGCTATCAGTTATAGGACACAATATTCATATACGACTGGAAATCCAAGACTGGAGCCGAGCCAGACCAATACATTGTCACTCAATGCTTCTTATAAATGGCTGTTTGCCAGTATCCAATATTTCCGTCCCAAAAACACGATAGCCAATATTACCATGCCCTATAACGAGGAAACCCATCCGGGGGTGCTGCTTTTTGGGGCAGCCAACTTGGCAGCATACAATGGTTTTGCTTTCAACTTTTCCGCATTTCCCCAATTTGGCTGGTGGCAGCCGCAATTCAATGTGTCGGCTATGCTTTCTGCAGCCGATGGTCGCAATTTAGGAATTGATGTATACCGAAAGCAACCTGTATTCAATTTGGGCTGGGATAACAGTTTCAACCTGCCGCACGGCTGGTTCCTGAACTTGCAGGCTAATATGAATACGGCAGCCAGAATGGGATACGCTGTAATTCGTATTGAGGGGAGGGTAAATGCCCGTGTCAGCAAGTCTTTCCTGAAAGAAGATGCTCTGACGTTATCGCTGACAGCCAATGATATTCTTCGTACCGGTTATTATCATTTTAATGTTTACGGAATAGACTCTTATAACGGAAATCGTATCTATCGTGACTGGCAACGTGTCGGCATTCAGCTTTCGTATAAATTCAATGCTACTAAGAGTAAATATAAAGGAACCGGTGCCGGACAGAGTGAAAAAAGTCGTCTGTAACGGTTTAGGATACATGAGAGTGACTTTCGTAATGCAGTTTCAAGGGGGGATTAATTAAACACAATTTGGCAAAACTATTGAATTTATGAATAACATTCAATAGTTTTGCCGGACTGTATATTTATTATGTTTATGGTACGTTATTTCTGTCGCAAAATGTCGGCCATTAGGTAAACCTGGCTTTCCGACAATCCCTGTGCTGTCAGTGCATTTTTATCGTCCAGGAACAGAGAGATGAACTCCTCGTCCGATTTGCAGGCCGTTTCCGCTTTCCGGTAGTGAATTAGTGCCTGAGGTATATTCCCCATAGCCAGATACACGTGGCCTGAGTTTAGCCAGTCATTGGCTTGTGGGTTTTCCAGAGCGAGCAACTTTTCATACATCCGGACAGCTTCTTCGTATTTCCCGGACATGAAGTAGCACCATCCGATGGCACGCCGTGCTTTTTCCGGATGTGTTTCCAGAAATTCCACCTTATAGAAAACCTTAATGGCCTCCGGATAATTCTTCAGTGCCGCAAGGCATTGTCCGGTTTGCATCAGGATGTGCAGGTTGTCTGGATCGAACTCAAGCACTTTCTGAAAGCAGAAAGCAGCTTGAGAGTAATTACCCGACAATTTGTGACACTGTGCCAGATGCTTGAGTGTCCATAAATGGTTGGCCTTTAGTGCGTCAGCCTGCACGTATGCTTTTACCGCTTTATCATAAAGCTTGTTTTTCTGGTAGGCGAATCCTAGTTTTTGCCAGGTTTCTGCATTTGCCGGATCTTGTTGAGCCAGGCTTTCATAAAGTTCGGCAGCTTCTTGCATGTATCCCTTTGAAAAAAGATATCCGGCAATCTGGTTATGATACGTTCCTTTCAGTATCAAGGGGCGGAGCAAGGTGTTGTTCCAAAAGTCCAGTTTTTCACGGAAAATGTCTTGCATTTCCTGTTTGAATCTCCATAATTTATAAAACCGGTATAAATTGTGGATATATTGCCGTTGTATGGCATTGATTTTCTGTTCTTCCGGATTTTCACTTGTTTCCAGTTCCTTGGGAATCAATTCTTCTCCTTTCATGTGCGAACGCATGAATGTCTGCTGGTCATGAGGCAATGACTGCATGGCCAGACAGAAAGAGAATTTATCGGAATCGCAGAACATCTGTGAGTTAATCATGAGTCCGAACAACGATTTTTCATTGAATTCCTTGTCTTTGAAAATCTGGTATAAATCGGGCACTTTCATGCTGAACAGGTAAAACCAGTGGGCTGCTTCCTGAAAGAACGGGAAGGTCTTGAGCTGTGAAAAGGCTGTCATGTAGGTATCAGCTCCTTCCATTTGCAGCTCTCCCAATTCACGAATGTGGCTGTTTATTTGTTCCATGTCCTTCTGCCATTCCGGATTGAGGTCTTCGATGTCTTCTATCTCAATGACTTTTGACTCTGAATTTCTGAGATTGGGATTGCGCATCATTTGGGGAATAATCTCCTCCCTCATTTTTTTATCTATTTTCTCCGTTTCGCGTGAAAGAAGGAAAATAATCTGTATATCGTGCAATTGTTTCAATGCTGTAGGGTCATCTTCCATCAGCTTCAAGGCAGAAACCAGTTCCGGATAGAGTTTAATCCGGTCAGTCTGGAAATAGGTGGCAAGAGCAATTCCTGTCAATGCCCGCTGGGTAACGGCCGGTTCTTGAGTTTGCTGATAGGCTGTGAGTAACAGCAGGAATTTTCGGCTGTCAAAGAGCTGAAGCAGATTGAGCGTGACGGCACTCATCATTACTGCTTTGTCGTTGGTGGCCATAGACGGAGAAAGTAGAAGTTCACGGGCTTCCTGATAGTCTTCTTCACTCCATTGTGTAGATACCCATATCTTATTGAATAATTCATCGACTGTATTTTTGTGAAGCGTGTAGCATTGTAATTTTTGAGCCTCTTCTTCCTCTGTGTTTTGGGGAGTGGCAGACGTGTGCTTAGCTGCTTCCAGCATGAAGCCGATTTCCTTGAATGAGTGTGGAGGAGTTTGAGCAAACTTACGGAATTTATCGGCAAAATAGCCATACGCTTTTTCCCAGTCTTTCAGGAAATAAGTCTTGTCAGCCAATTCATATCCCTTGCAAAGTAACTGGTTATAAATTGTTTCACGTTGTGGGTCTTGTGTGCCCATTGCCATGTATTGAAGCATATATTCATAAGTCGTCTGTTGGGTTTCAACTTGCGACTTTAGTTCCCAGTTATTAAGCGTGTTTGCCGATTCCTTAATTTGGGTAAACGCTTCTTTTAATCTTTTCTCGTTTAACAGTTGAATGATTTCTTTATGCATGATGTCGTTTCAGAAGTCTTATAAAATACAATCAGAAAAATACCTTAGTAAAAAACTTTTTCCTGTAGACAAAAGTAATAATTATTTCTCACTTTTTGCCGATAGAATATTGATAAATGAAAAAAAATCAGTTACAGATGTTTTTATTTAAGCTTCATTATCAGGTGTTTAATGGGATGTGGAGATTTTTTTTCAAAAAAAATGATTTTTCGGATAGGGGTTTTACCTAAGAACTGCGTTATGAAGACAAAACCACCAGGCCGGGTGAAACAACAGAGAATTAAACGTAAGACTTTTTAAAACTAAAAAAAATAGACATTATGAAAATTCAATTGATTGCTTTATCTTTGTGTATGTTGGCAAGTACAAATTTGGTAAAAGGACAGGGTTTTACTCCTTCTGAAAATAAACACGAAATACGTTTGTCTGTCAGTGACGGGTTGACTCAGGGTACGGTAGATATACTGGGAATGGGATTAGTTGATGCAGTGACAGGAAGCAAGCGGACCGATGAAAATTACAGTCTGGTATATGGCTTTGGCTATCGCTATTCTTTAGGGCGTTTCAAGGTAGGAACTGATTGGGGCTTTTCTACTTCCAGCAGTAAGTTGGCATTGGCGGGTGAGCAGACTCCTTCATTGAAAGAAAGCAATGTAAACTTCCTGGTTCTTCCTGCTGCTGAATTTGTATATTATAAAAGAGGCTTGTTTGAATTATATGGAACAGCGGCAGCCGGTGTAAACCTGAGTCGTCACAAAGAAACAGCTTTGACGGAAATAGGAAAAAAGGCCGCAAAGAAGGCCGATTTGAGCACTTCTTTTGCTTACCAGGTAAATCCGATAGCCTTGCGAGTAGGAAATGACCGGATTGGTGGTTTTGTAGAAGCAGGATTAGGAAATAAAGGCTTTTTGACAGCAGGTGTAAGTTTGAAATTCTGATTATTTGTATTGACAGAATCATGATAATGAGTGCCGATAGAAAGGACATATTCAAATCTCGGTTTCAGGAACATTATTCAAGGCTGTGCCGTATAGCCTATGGATATGTTTCTGACCAGGATGATGCGGAAGATATTGTGCAGGAACTGTTTATCAGCGTATGGAACAAGCGTTTGGATGATATGCCTGAAAAGGAGTTTGCTGCCTATATGACGACTTCCGTGAGAAACAGTTGTGTATCCTTTCTGCGGAAGCGTAGGGATGATACGGTGTCGATAGACGCATATCCGGCTTCTGCCAGTTGCATGCCGGACGAAGGTCCTGAAGAAGGTAAAACCCTTCAGGACATAATGGAATCGGCGCTAGATACTCTACCTGCCAGATGCCGGGAAGTTTTTTTGCTGGCTAAACTCCATGGACTGAAATATCGTGAAATTGCTGAAAAACTGGAAGTGTCAGAGAAAACAGTGGAAAATCAGATGACAAAGGCTGTCAAGTTGCTTCGTATGTATGTGGCGGAGCATGGAGCACTGCTGGTGACAGTGGCTGTCATTATATTGTCCATTATTATAAATTGTGAATAAGACTATGAGTAACAAGGAAGATATCAACCAACTACTGGCCCGCTATTTTACGGGTGAAACGCTGAGTCTTGTTCAGCAACAGGAACTGGATGCATGGATTGCGTCGCATCAACAGGAATTTGAGCAGATGCGCAGATTGATGAATGCTCCGATGGAGGCTTCTGCAGAAATTCATTTTGATGCGGGTAAGGCCTGGCAAAAAATCGAGCCGCGCCTGGAAAACCGGAAACGGATAATGGCATTTGAACGTAAAATTACCTTTTTCCTTTCTGTGGCGGCTTCGTTGCTGGTGCTGCTAGGTATCGGTGCTTTTTATCTTTTCCGTACACCGACGGAGGATGCAACAATGTATTACGCCAATGCGGAAAATTCGGTAAAACAGGTACTTCTTCCCGATAGTTCAGAGGTTATGTTATATCCTGAAGCTACATTGTCTTATTACTATTCGGATAAAGGTGAAGGAAGAATGGCAGCGTTGAAAGGAAAGGCTTTCTTTCAGGTGAAAAAAATGCATGGGATTCCTTTTAAGGTAAAAACCGATTTCCTGGATGTGGAAGTGTTAGGTACCTCGTTTTTGGTTGACGTAGCACGGAAAGAAAAAGCCGGGGTGTTTGTAAAAACCGGAAAGGTGCGTGTAGAGGCAGCTGAACATGAAGTCGTAATTCAAGCCAATGAAAAGGCAGAACTGAAAGATGGCATGTTGAAAACGGATACGATTCTTCGTCCACAAGAGGTGTTCAATATGGATGATTCGGTACTGGTTTTTGAACAGACGCCTGTCACCGAGGTCGTAAAGATTATTCAGGAAAAGACGGGTATACAGATTGATTTAGCCAAAGGTCTGGAGAAAAATCAGATTACGACTCGGATAAATATCGATGAACCGGACATAGCCGGAGAACTGGCTTTTCTTTGTGGATGTAAATGCGAGACATTGGTGAAAGGAAAACATTACAGATTATATGAAAAGTAAATGGCTGTTCCTCTTGCTGTGGATGTGCGTGATAGTACGGCCGGAAGCATGGGGACAGGAAGTCAAATCAGCGAATACGGTAGCGGAAGAGTGGATACAGGTGAGCTCCTCTTCCGCTACCGTATTGCAGTGGTTTGAATGGATTGAAAAAAGTACGGGAATCGTATTGTCATATAATCCGGCACAGATGGAACTGGGGGATGTATGCCGGATAGAGCATGGAGGAAAAATGACTGTGGAGACACTTGTGCGTCGCATTCTCTCCGGCTATCAGGTGAAAATTGCTGTAGTACCTCCTCGGAAGCTGGTGATTCATGCACGGAAGATTGAAAGTTATGATGTCAGCGGTACGGTGTCCGAAGAGGACAGCGAAGAACGTTTGTATGGGGCGGTCGTTACATTGGAGGATAAAGATGGAAAACAATGGAATACCATTTCGAACGGGAAAGGTATTTTCCGTTTGCATGTACCCGAAGGAACATACACGTTGAAAACTTCTTATATGGGTTATGCTCCGCAGTCACAGTCGGTTAGAGTAACGAGAGATTGCTTTGTTCGTACTCGTTTGAAACCGTTGTTGTTTGAGATAGAAGAGGTTACCGTGGAGTCGGGTAAACGGGAAAATGAATTGGGAGAGCTGACTCCATCCAACTTGCTGGCTTTTAGTGGAGGTGACTTGTTTTCACAGATATGGATTCTGCCGGGGGTGACTTCTTCCTTGGCTGGCCAGAATTTTATGGTTGATGGGGGAGGATATGATGAAAATCAGCTACTGCTGGATGGCGTGCCGGTTTTTCATCCCGGACATTTCAGTTCGCTTTTACCTGTGTTCAATGGAGATGCCGTGAAGAATATGGTCTTTCATAAAGGTTTTTTCCCGACTCCTTTGGAGGGGCGTATTTCGTCGGTCACGGAAGTCAATTTGAAAGAAGGAAATAAAAAGGAGCATGTACGTACATTGACGTTGGACATGCCGGCTGCCTCCGTCATGCTTGAGGGACCGATTATCAAGAATAAACTATCGTACATGGTTGGTGCACGTAGAAGCTGGCTGGATTTCTTTGACAGTCTTTTGTCGGAGGAAAATCGTTTGAATCACTCTACTTATGATTATAATGCCAAGCTGTCGTATAATTTTTCTCCCGTTACTACCCTTAACTTCCTGGCATACGGAGCCCGGGATGATTATCATTTGCCTCTTCAGGAAAACGGTGAAAATGTGTCAGTGCTGCGTTGGGACAATCAGGCCTATCAGCTCTCGTTTGCCACACAGAAGGGTAGATTGGGAAATTCAACAGCGGTATTTTATTCTGCCCATACTAACCGCGCTTATATGGGAGAGATAAAAGAGGATACGGACGGATATGTACATAGCGGTATCAAGTCGCTCAACGTGGCGACGGACTTTAGCTATTCGCTGGAGAATCTCTATCATGCACGTTGGGGAGTGAAATATGCGTATGAAGTCTACGATTTGGTGTCACAAGGTGAGGAGATGCGAGTACGGCATGAGCCTGTGAATCAGGTATCTGTTTATTATGACAACCTGTTGCGTATATCTCCGGAATTCTCTGTGCAGGTGGGGGTGCATGGGGTGGCCTATTGCCCACAGCATCATCGGTCGTATTATAGCATTCAGCCGCGTCTGTCGGTGAAATATTTCCCGTCGGAGAGAAATCTGCTTTATCTGAACTTTTCGAAGATGGAGCAATTTTATCATTTCCTTCGTTTCGACAGCTTCTCTTTGCCCACAGATTTCAGAATGCCCAGCATTGACGGTTTCAAGCCTCGCTCTTCCGAGCATTATGAGATGGGATGGAAACATTTTATGGATTCGGGACAGTGTGAAGTCTCTGTGTACTATAAAACGAGACGGAATGTGCTGGCTTTGCGCCCGGACACATGGGTTGAAGATGAGGGCTGGCAGAAATACTTGATGGTAGGTAATGGAGACAGTTATGGGGTAAAAGGGTATTTATATCAGCGCTGGAATCGTTGGAGTCTGCAACTGTCGTATGCTTACTCCCGAAGCCGGGAGTGGTTTGGTGAACTGCCGGAAAAAGGGAAGGTGCCCTCTTTGTACGATGTACCTCATCAGTTGGGGGGAGCCTTGTCGTATCAGTTGACGACTCATTCTTCTTTCTCTGTAGGAGGGATGCTGCGTTCCGGAAAAGTCCGGTTCTTGAATGAAGATTATGAGCCTTTGCCGGTGGAAGATTTTCGTGAAAAGCGTGAGCCGCTGAACTACCGGGTAGATGTGGGCTATTCTTACCGGAAATCATTCGGTGAGAAATTGCTGTTGCTTCGTCTGGGCGTGTATAATGTCGTGGGAAACCCTTCCGAAGAGGATATTTTGAGTTTTTATTCCGTGCACTGGAGAGGAAATTGTTTGCCGTACGGAAGCATCAGCTTCAAATTTTAAGGAAGAGTTGCTGCGGTATTCTTTGTTTTTTGTGCGCATATTCAAACGAGATTGCTTATTTTTGCAGCATCTATTGATGAGACAATGAGTATAAAAGAGCTTCAAGAGGTATATGCCAAGCATCCTAATGTGGCAGGCTTGGCTTCTTTACGTAAAAATAAGGATATAAAGACTGTTTATTTGGAAGGCATGCACGGTTCGTGTGCTTCCTTATTTGCTTCGGCATCGGTCAAGACGATGCCGGGAATTCATGTGTTTATACTGAATGATTTGGAGGAAGCCGGGTATTTTTATCATGACCTGGTACAGGTGGACGGAGAGGCTGATATTCTGTTTTTCCCGTCTTCTTACCGTCGTGCCATCAAATACGGACAGAAAGATGCAGCCAATGAAATTCTTCGCACGGAAGTGCTGAGTAGACTGGAGCAGAAGAAGCCGGTCACGGTAGTTACTTATCCGGAAGCTTTGGCAGAGAAAGTGGTTTCACGGAAACGACTCTCGGATGCGATGCTGACCTTGAAAGTGGGACAGCAGGAAGATACGGTCAAACTGATGGAGACGCTTTCCAAGTATGGGTTTGAGCATGTGGACTATGTCTATGAGCCGGGACAGTTTGCCTTGCGCGGCAGCATTCTTGACGTGTATTCTTTTGCATCGGAATATCCGTACCGAATTGACTTTTTCGGAGATGAGATTGATAGTTTGCGTACGTTTGAAGTAGAGACTCAGTTGTCAAAAGAAAAGAAAGATTCTATCTGTATTGTACCTGAACTTTCGGGAACGGAAGGAGCAGATATCTGTTTTCTGGATTTCGTGGATAAAGACGCTACGTTGTGGGTAAAAGATTTGCTTTGGGTACGTGAACGCATTCAGGCCGTACACGATGAGGCCGTTTCTCCTCAGGCACTGAAAGCTTATGAAGGCGAGCAGACGGAACTGATGAATTTGTCCAAAAAACTGATTGACGGAGCCGAATTTACGGTGCGTGCCCTTGATTTCTTCCGGATAGATTTCGGACATAAGGCCTTAGGAACTCCGCAGGCACGCTTGTCGTTCGAGACCTCCGTACAACCAATTTTCCATAAGAATTTTGATTTGGTAGCAAGTTCTTTCACCGATTTTCTGCAACGGAAATACCGTCTGTATATCTGCTCGGACAGCATGAAGCAGACGGAACGTCTGAAAGATATATTCAAGGAAAGAGGCGATGACATTACCTTTGAACCGGTAGATCGTACGTTGCATGAAGGGTTTGTGGACCATGCGTTGCGGGTTTGTGTGTTCACGGACCATCAGATATTCGACCGTTTCCATAAATACAACCTTCGCAGTGATAAGGCACGTAGTGGAAAAGTGGCATTGTCGCTCAAGGAACTGAATATGTTTGAACCGGGCGATTATGTGGTACATATCGACCACGGTATCGGACGCTTTGCAGGACTGGTACGTATTCCGAATGGAAACACTACGCAAGAAGTCATCAAACTGGTATACCAGAATGAGGATGTGGTGTTTGTATCCATTCATTCATTACATAAAATCTCCAAGTACAAAGGAAAAGAAGGAGAACAGCCCCGTATCAGTAAGCTGGGCACAGGAGCCTGGGAAAAAATCAAGGAACGGACGAAGACTAAAATCAAGGATATTGCCCGTGATTTGATTAAACTTTATTCTCAGCGTAAACAGGAGAAAGGGTTTAAATATAGTCCGGACAGCTTTTTGCAGCACGAACTGGAGGCCAGTTTCTTGTATGAAGATACTCCGGATCAGTTAAAGGCTACTCAGGAAGTAAAGGCGGACATGGAGAGTGATAAGCCGATGGACCGTCTTGTCTGTGGCGACGTGGGTTTTGGTAAGACAGAGGTCGCTATCCGTGCCGCATTTAAGGCAGTGACTGACAACAAGCAGGTGGCGGTGCTGGTGCCGACTACGGTACTGGCTTATCAGCACTTCCAGACTTTCAAGAAACGTTTGGAGGATATGCCTTGTAAGGTGGAATACCTGAGCCGGGCACGTACGGCAAAGGATACAAGCCGTATTCTGAAAGAGCTGGCCGACGGTAAAATCAATATCCTTATCGGTACGCATAAGATTATTGGCAAAAGTGTCAAATTCAAGGATTTGGGTCTGCTTATCATTGACGAGGAGCAGAAGTTTGGCGTAAGCGTGAAGGAAAAGCTTCGCCAGTTGAAGGTCAATGTAGATACGCTGACACTGACGGCGACTCCTATTCCGCGTACCCTTCAGTTCTCTTTGATGGGGGCCAGAGACTTGTCTGTCATCCAGACGCCTCCTCCCAACCGTTACCCTATTCAGACAGAAGTGCATACATTCAATGAAGAAATTATATCCGAAGCCATCAATTTTGAAATGAGCCGCAACGGGCAGGTTTTCTTTGTGAACAACCGCATTCAGAATCTGGTGGAGCTGAAGGCGATGATTCTGCGGAATATACCGGATTGTCGGGTATGTATCGGGCATGGACAGATGCAGCCGGAAGAACTGGAGAAGATTATCTTCGACTTTGTCAATTATGATTATGATGTATTGTTGGCCACAACGATTATTGAGAGTGGAATTGACATACCTAATGCCAACACCATCATTATCAATCAGGCGCAGAATTTTGGATTGAGCGACTTGCATCAGATGCGCGGACGAGTGGGACGAGGCAACAAGAAAGCATTCTGTTATTTGCTGGCACCACCTTTGTCGTCGCTTACACCGGAAGCCAGACGTCGCTTGCAGGCCATTGAGAATTTCAGCGATTTGGGTAGTGGCATTCACATTGCCATGCAGGATTTGGACATCCGTGGAGCTGGAAATATGTTGGGCGCAGAACAGAGTGGTTTTATTGCGGATTTGGGATATGAAACTTATCAGAAGATTCTGAATGAAGCGGTTACAGAACTGAAGAATGAGGAATTTGCCGATTTGTATGCCGAGGAAATCAAAGCGGGTGAAGAAAAAATCAGTGGAGAGGAGTTTGTGGATGAATGTACGGTGGAAAGTGACCTGGAGTTGCTCTTCCCGAATGAGTACATTCCAAGCAGTAGTGAGCGAATGTTGCTGTATCGTGAACTGGATAAACTTGAACTGGATAAGGATGTGGAAACCTTTAAGGCCAAGCTGGTTGACCGCTTCGGGAAAATACCGCCAGAAGGGGAAGAGTTGTTGCGTATTGTTCCGTTGAGACGTCTGGCTAAGCGTTTGGGCGTGGAAAAAGTGGTATTGAAGGCAGAACGGATGACGCTCTACTTCGTCAGCAACTTGGATAGTCCGTATTATCAGAGTATGGCTTTCGGCAAGTTTATTGATTACATGGCCAAGAATCCTCGTTATTGCAATCTGAGAGAGCAGAACGGACGGCGCAGCATGGTGGTATCGAAAGTGACAGATGTGAAGAGTGCGGTAAGCATCTTGCAGGAAATTGTCAGTATAGAAGCAAAGTAGCCGTTTTCTCAAAGTAATGACAAGAGGATTTCATTTCTGTTTCATGGGAAGTGTTTTCATGATTTTCCAAGTTGCATAAGAGAGGATTAAGTGGAGTAATGGTGTAACTTCACGCCTAAAATTTGGAAAATATATGAAGAAAAGAGGATGGATTGTGCTGTTCCTGGCTTTTCCTTTGTGGGTGCAGGGACAAAGTGCACGTGAGGAGATTGGAAAGAATCCGGCATTGGCTGCAGGAAAATATTATGCTTATCAGGCTCCGGAGGAGAAGTTGACTCCGGCTCCTGCTGGATATGAACCTTTTTATATATCCATGTTTGCCCGGCATGGCTCCCGGTATCTTACAAAAGAGAAGAAATATGCTGCGCCGTTGTCACTCCTTCTTGAGGCAGACGAGGAGGGAGTGTTGACCCCAGATGGAAAGCGTGTGCTGAAGGTGGTGGCTTCTCTGGCCCAGGAGGCAGAGGGACGTTATGGAGAGTTGACTCCGAAGGGAGCACAGCAGCATCGGGAGTTGATAGACCGGATGTTCCACCGTTACCCTGAGGTGTTCAGTGACGGTACGCATGTGGATGCACGCTCCACATACAAGACCCGTGCTTTTCTTTCCATGGCTGCCGGATGCGTGGAATTGAAAGGTTTGAACCCTAAACTAAATGTTACGACACAGACCAGTGAAGCGGATGCTTATTATATAAAGTATAAGAATCCTTTGTATGAAGCACAGCATTTGGAGAATGTGGATTCTGTGTATCGTGCTGCCGATAGTGTTTATGTACATCCGGAACGATTGATGAAACAGATTTTCCGTGACTCTGTTTACGTAGAAAAGCATGTGGATGCCGTGAAACTGATGATGGATTTGTTCGAACTTCATGGCATCAGTCAAAGTAGTTACAAGCAACCGGATCTTTCTTTTTTATTTACTCCCGAAGAACAATATGATTTGTGGCAGCGGAATAATTTTGAATGGTATTACGAAAAAGGGCCTTCTCCGTTGAGCGATGCGTGTATGTATAAGCTGGAAAGAAATCTGCTGAATAATTTCATAGAAACAGCCGATACGGTAATTGCTTCCCGGAAAAATGCGGTGACGTTACGTTACGGGCATGACACGAATCTGGCTCCATTGGCCACGCTGATGGGAATGAACGCACTGCAAAAGGAAACTGCCGATTGGAATAAAATAGCGGATACATATCGCACTTATCGCCTGATTCCGATGTGTGGTAATGTTCAGCTTATTTTCTATCGAAAACGAGGCAGTCAGGATATTTTGGTGAAATTGCTGCTGAATGAGCGTGAAGTCGCACTCCCTTTGCAGACAGATGTCTCACCTTATTATCATTGGAACGATGTAAGGGAATACTGGAAGCGGGTTGTAAAAGGAATTTCCCTTCCAGAAAGTAAGGATAAATAATCGTATTTGTAATATGTTTGTAAAAAGAGGTATTTGCGGGCTGGACCTGAAAGTACCTCTTTTTTATTGTAAAGGATATTGGGTGTAAATGTAACACAATAGAAATCTCTATGCAATACCTATGAAAATCATACGGGATACTTTTGCGGCAAATAAGGAAAGCAAATGAAATCTAAGATTGTATTGGTATTGTTATCACTGATGTCGGCTGGAGTTCAAGCTGGTGTGATAAAAGGTAAAATTAAGGATGCACAGACTGGAGAGGAGATTATAGGTGCATCGGTGATTGTAAAGGAAGACCCAGGAAAAGGAACGGTAACCGGATTGGACGGAAGTTTTAATCTGTCGGTGAACAGAGACAAATATACGCTGGTCTGTTCTTATGTGGGCTATAAAAAATATGAAGTTAGCATAGCAGCAGATAAGAAAGAAATTGTGATACCTTTGAAGAGTGACGACGTTGCTCTGGATGAAGTGGTGGTGGTAGCTTCTAATCCGGGAAGAACGGAAGCTGGTGCAAGAGGTATCGAACGTCAGGCTATGAACGTGGTGAATGTGATGAGTGCGAAGGCGATAGAGCTTTCTCCGGATATTACGGTAGCCAACGTGATTCAGCGAATGTCTGGTGTGACAATTGAACGTAACAGTAGCGGTGAAGGACAGTATGCGATTCTTCGTGGTATGGATAAGCGCTACAACTATACCTTGGTAAACGGAGTAAAAATTCCGAGTCCGGACAACAAGAACCGTTTTGTACCGCTGGATATTTTCCCGTCAGAAATGTTGGACCGTCTGGAAGTGACCAAATCTTTGACTGCCAACATGGAGGGTGACGGAATCGGTGGAGCTGTTAATCTGATTATGAAGGATGCGCCTTCTGAACGTCAGTTTACAGCGAATCTGTCAACCGGTTACAATGCAATGTATTTTGACCGCGATTTCCAGTCGTTCAATCATGGAGCGATTGTGAAGAAATCTCCTTACGAGCAGATGGGCATGCCGGAAGACAGCCGTGTGACAATGGATAACTTTACGACAGATAATTTGCGGATGAAATGGAACAAGCCGTTGCCCGATTTGACTGCCGGATTATCTTACGGTGACCGTTTTTTTAACAATAAATTGGGTGTGATGCTGGCAGGTAGTTACCTGAATACGTATAGAGGAAAAGAAAGTCAGCTGTATTATCAGCCGGGAACAACCCACAATGGTATCGAATACCGAAATTATTCTTCGCAACAGACTCGTATCGGAGCTCATGCCAAGCTGGATTATCATATCAATGCCAATCATAAACTGACCTGGTACAATGGATATATGGATATGAGAGAAGCAGAAGTACGTGACGGGCATGACGATAAGGAAGGAGCTGTACGTATGAAGTGGAATCATCAGTATATTATCAATTCCACGCTGAAAGGTGAGCATGCCTTTCTGGAAGGCGGTGTGCTTCGTTTGAATTGGTCGGCTGTACTTTCAAAGGCATACAGTGAAACACCGGATAATGCGGAAATCTTTTTTCTGGGTAATCATGTACAGACTTCTGGAGCAGCAATCCGCCGTTGGGAACATAACTCCGATAAGGACAAGGCAGGATACCTTGATTTGATGTATAAGTTGAAACTGGATGGAGGTTCTGTATTCGACTTCTCGGTAGGAGGTATGTACCGCGATAAGAAACGCGACAGTTTCTTCAATGAATATACTTTTAACTCTGCTACGGGAGTGAAAGATCCGCAGTATCAGGGAGAGGACTGGAATAACTACGATGAAATCTTGTTTACCCCGCTTAAATACGGTAACATCAGTGACCCGTTAAACTATGATGCCACTGAAAAGATTGGTGCAGGATATGGAATGGTGAAATACACATACCAGAAATGGGAATTTATTGCCGGAGTTCGTGTGGAACATACCAATCAAGGTTACACTTTGAAGTTCCCTACAGAAAATACAGATCCTGAAGGATACCAGAAATATACGGATGTATTGCCGAGCTTCCATGCAAAATATGGAGTACATAAAAATGCGAACCTACGTTTCTCGTATGCCCGCTCCATCAATCGTCCCAGCTTCTTTGAGATTGTTCCTTACAGCATTATCAATGAAGATTATAAAGAAAAAGGAAATCCGGATTTGAAGCATACGGTAGCCGATAACCTCGATTTGCGTTATGAATTCTTCCCGAAATCATCCGAGCAGTTCATGGTGGGTATGTTTTACAAGAAACTGAAGAATCCGATTGAATACGGATTGCTGAATGAAGGACAGGATACCTATTATAAGCCGATGAATTTTGGTAATGCCACCAACTTGGGAGTAGAAGTGGATGTAATGAAATATTTTAACTGGTTTGGAATAAAAGCTAATTATACTTACACGCATTCTTCCATTACGACCGAAAAGCGAATTATGGATGGAAATGATGTGAAGGCATGCACTCAGACACGTCCGTTGTTTGGTCAGGCTGCCCATGTAGCTAATCTGTCATTGCTGTTTAAAAGCACCAAATATGGCTGGGAAGGACAGATTGCCGGAAGTTATACCGGAAAGCGCTTGAGCGATATTTCTAACTGGTATGATGATGATATTTGGGAAGATGGCTATATGCAGTTGGATGCTTCTGTAGAGAAAAGCTTTAAGAACGGTATCAGCCTTTTTGCCAAGGCATCTAACTTGCTGGATACTCCTTTGCTTCGCTTTATTCAAAGTGGCCCTCGTACGGAGAATGTCAATTCCGAACGTAATAATGGCAATGTGATAGAACGTAAGGAATGGCACGGACAGTCATTTATGCTGGGAATCAGATACAAACTATAATAAAGAGATAAAGAACTATATTGACTAACATTTCTAAATTATTACAAAATGAAACTGAAGAATTATTTGTTGGCCGGAACGGCTCTGATAGCATTGTCTTTTATGGCTGCTTGTACAGAAGAAGACCCGATTGCAAATGGGGATGGAACTGAGACTCCCGGAAACGATGATGATGGAAATAACGATGAAAATACCGATGGTGGAAATGGGGAGACAACTGGCGACATCATTGTCTGGCCTGCAGATACTACAGTAAATCTGACTAACCATTACACAGTACCCGAAGGTAAAAGCCTTGTAATCAAAGAAGGTGTGAAAATTATTGTAAGTACAGCGGGAGTAGGAGCTAATCATGTTCCGGTAGAATTTACCGTGAACGGAAACTTGTATTGTGAAGGTACTGCTGAAAAGCCTATCTTGTTCTCTGTTCCGGAAGATGAACGTACAGAAGAAAATATTTTTGCAGGTCTTTGGGGAGGTATTGTGGCTTCATCCACTTGTGAGGAAATGTTGATTGACCATACAATCATTGAGTATACAGGTGGGCAGGTTGTAGAAGGTTCTCCTGCTGCTGCAACTGAAGTATATACCGCTGGAGATGATGCATATCCGCAGATTACAACCAATAACATCAATGGACATTATGTCATTACCAACTCTGTATTGCGCAACGGATGGTCAGATGGTATTTATCTGATGGGTGGAAATGCCATTATTGCTAACAATGTGTTTGCTGCAAACGGATATGATGGTGCTGAAGCTGTAAACGTAAAAGCAGGATGTGTGGTCGATGTAGCTGGAAACGTAATGTTTAGCCCGAACACCAACGGCTTGAAACTTTCCAGCTCAGGTCAGAGTGAAACACGTGATATGGCAAAAATCCAGGCATACAACAATACCATTATTAATGCAGGATGGCGTCGTGACGGTGAAAAAGGTGGTGGCGTGTATGTAGAAAAGAATGCATTGGCTAATGTGTTCAATAACCTGATGGTGAACTGTAAGTTCAGAGCCATGACTCCTAGCTTCGACATTCCGAATGATCCGGAAGAAGGATACAATGATAAGTCGGTTATTGACTATAACTACTATGCTTCAGGTACACAGAAAAGTGACGTCGTGTTTGCTGATGAGTCAGGTGTGGCTTACTCTTGGGAAGGATATGCTTATGCGCATGAAGATTATAATGAAGGAGTGGTAGATGCACACAGTATAATTACAAAGACACAGGAGGCATGCGCTACTAATGATCCGAAATTCGTAAACTATCCGATTAATGAAGTTGGTTTGACTGATTATGTATATCAGGATGCATGGGACTTCCATGTACAGGCTGGTTCACCGGTACTGACTGGTGCTTACAATGGTAATGATGAAGCTATGCAGCCTTATTTCGCAGCAGGTCTGGAAGTAAATGGAGTGACTTATACCTCTCCGAAAGTGGAAGCTCGCTTCGGAGCATACGGTACAAAATAATAACATCCTTTTCTAGGTTTTGTTAAGGCAGTTGTGAAACTGCATTTTTCCTTAGACGAATAAGTCCGGACAGTTGTGTTTCGGACTTATTTTTTGAAAATTTTCTGCAGAGGAGTTTTCCTGATTTTATTCAGAATTGGGATTTACCTTTGCAACAACAAATAAATAATTGATAAAACTAAAATGATTATGATCTCATTAAAAAGAATTTTCTGTACATGTTGTCTGCTTTTATCGGTATGGGCAGTTTTTGCACAAGGTCCTTCTGAGTGGAAGGCATTGGAGAAGCCTTTGAATTTTTATCTGGCAAATGATTTGGGCCGTAATGGATATTACGACCAGAAACCTATTGCCGAATTGATGGGTCAGATGGCAGAGAATGTAGATATTGAAGCTGTAGTAGCTGCTGGCGATGTGCATCACTTTGAAGGCGTACGCAGTGTAAACGACCCGTTGTGGATGACCAACTACGAATTGGTGTACAGCCATCCGGAACTGATGATTCCATGGTATCCTATATTGGGTAATCATGAATATCGTGGTAATACGCAGGCTGTATTGGATTATAGTCAGGTGAGTGCCCGTTGGGAGATGCCGGCACGTTATTACACAAAGGTGCTGGAGAACGATGATATTACGGTGCGCCTGGTAATGATTGACACAGCTCCTCTGTTGGATAAATACCGTGAGGATACGGAGAAATATCCGGATGCATGCAAGCAAGATATGGACAAGCAGTTGGCATGGCTGGATTCTGTACTGACATCTGCCAAAGAAGATTGGGTCCTGGTCGTAGGTCATCATCCTATTTATGCGGATACAGACAAGAATGATTCGGAACGCTTGGATATGGAAAAACGAGTGGACAGCATTTTGCGCAAGCATAACAATGTAAACATGTACTTGTGCGGACATATCCATAACTTCCAGCATATTCGTAAAGCAGGAAGCAAGATCGATTATGTAGTGAACACTTCCGCATCTTTAAGCCGCAAGGTAAAAGCTGTAGAAGGCACTGTGTTCTGTAGCGGAGAGACAGGTTTCTCTTTGATTTCTGCCGATAAGAAAGAATTGTGCCTGTATATGATTAATAAGGAAGGCAAAGTGTTGCATACAGTGAGACAAGCCCGTTAATGCGGCTTTCTGCCTGTTTTCATTATTTTGCAAACTCGACTTTGCGTTATTGTTTTTAAATAGATAATCTTCTCCTCATTTTTAGGTATTTTAGAGGGAAAGAGTAGCAATTTGGCAAAAAAAGAGACATTCGTTGGAACGGTGTCTCTTTTTTTGCTATTTTTGCACAGTTTTTGGGGCATTTGTGCCGAATCGACTATGAGGGGCATGCAGATACCCAGCTTATTGGACTATATGAGAATAGTCCTGCATCAAAAGAAATCATTAT
>ULZG01005672.1_pt1 | contig 75707 bp, 60 predicted proteins | sample 1962881 | NCBI WGS metagenome assembly ULZG01 (sample SAMEA4835883, study PRJEB28245) | human gut metagenome | biome: gut microbiome; material: fecal sample | place: Denmark | collected 2008 | reverse complement strand
ATCGGAGTTCTTCGTCATATCTAAGCATTTCACCGCTACACGACGAATTCCGCCTACTTCCTGCGCACTCAAGTCTGACAGTTCGCGCTGCAATGCCCAGGTTGAGCCCCGACATTTCACAACACGCTTACCAAACGGCCTACGCTCCCTTTAAACCCAATAAATCCGGATAACGCCTGGACCTTCCGTATTACCGCGGCTGCTGGCACGGAATTAGCCGGTCCTTATTCATAGGGTACCTGCAATATGCCACACGTGGCACACTTTATCCCCCTATAAAAGCAGTTTACAACCCATAGGGCCGTCATCCTGCACGCTACTTGGCTGGTTCAGACTCTCGTCCATTGACCAATATTCCTCACTGCTGCCTCCCGTAGGAGTTTGGACCGTGTCTCAGTTCCAATGTGGGGGACCTTCCTCTCAGAACCCCTACTGATCGTCGCCTTGGTGGGCCGTTACCCCGCCAACAAGCTAATCAGACGCATCCCCATCCTTCTCCTTCACATTTCGTTCACGTTAGATGCCTGCTGTGAACCGCATATCGTGTTAGGCCGCCTTTCGACGGGTTATCCGATGGACAAGGGTAGGTTGGATACGCGTTACTCACCCGTGCGCCGGTCGCCATCATCGGTTGCAAGCAACCAACATGCTGCCCCTCGACTTGCATGTGTTAAGCCTGTAGCTAGCGTTCATCCTGAGCCAGGATCAAACTCTACATTGTAAAATATTTTTACTGCTGACAAACTAAGCCGAACTAAGCCTTTTTAAGCCTAACTAAGCCTGTTGAAAGCATTTGTTTGTATCTGTTCAGAACGAGCTTCCATTATTAAGTTTTAACCTTATATAAGATTAACGGTTCGTATTTTACCCAAGTCTATGCATTATAAATAATGTAAGACTTGCTTCTTGTACTACTTGTCTGTTTATGTAAATCTTTTCAAAGAACTCTTTTTCTTTCGCTTCCTGCCCCGACGTTTATCTCGTTGTTAGCTCGATTATTTCGTTCTCGAAAGCGGATGCAAAGGTATAACAAAAAACAATACCGTGCAAGTGTTTTGACGAAAAAGTTTCAAAAAAAGTTGCGTTTTTAGGCTCAATTTGACTTAAATCAACGAAAACGGACGGTTTTCGAGGAAAAACAGTCATAGACGAAGCGTATTTGCTTTTTAGAGCGTTAAACCCTGTATCACACAACTTAGCTTTGAAACAAGCTGCTGTTGACTTACGCCTTCTTTCACCACTATAAATATAGTGTCATCACCGGCTATTGTGCCAAGTATATCTTCAATATGTCCATTATCGATATTATAAGCAATGGAGCTGGCGTAACCAGGACGTGTACGAATGACCCCTATATTACCAGAGAAGTTTATAGACAGGAAACCTGGCATACGCATCATTTCAGAAGCTAAACGTGGGGATGACACACGTCGATACATGGTTTCATTGGGCAGCACATATACGTATTTGCCATTCATACTGGCAGCCTTAGCAACCTTTAACTGCTTAAGGTCGCGACTGAGTGTTGCCTGCGTCACTTTAAATCCTTCGCGTGCCAAAGCATTGAGCACTTCCTCCTGACTGCCGAGCTCATTACTTGATATGAGCATCTTCAACATCTCTATTCTATCGTTCTTTGTCTTCATTATGGTATTTTACGTTATTATCAAAATGCCAACTCTACCTTTGTACGAACTCCTTTTATCTTTGCATTTTCTGCCATTTTCATCACTCGTTTTGCCACAGAGCGACTGACTGCTACGTAGGCATAACGCTCATAGACATCGATTTTACCTATCTGTGTACCCTCGAGTCCGCATGTTTTACAGAGAAATCCGAGGATATCACCCTTCGATACCTTATCCTTTTTGCCTTTACCTATATATAATGTAGCCATGCGTGGCTGCGGAGCTGCGCCCTTTGCTGGCTGCAAAGGATGTTCTGCAGTCTGTTCTTTCACATATTCAGGCAGATGTTCCTCTGGACCGAGTATGATAAACGAGCGACCGGTTGCATCCCAGCGACCTGTTCTACCTATGCGATGTACATATTCATCCTCACCTACGGGTAGATTATAATGAATGATATTAGCCACATCAGGAATATCCAGTCCGCGTGCAGCGAGGTCGGTTCCGACGAGCACGTTGGTCGAATGGTTAGCGAAGCGATACACCGCTTCCTCGCGCTGACGCTGATCGAGCCCGCCATGCAACGCACTAATCACAAATCCTTCAGCCGAGAGAAACTTTGCCACACGTTCCACCCCGTCGCGATAGTTGAGAAAAACAATCGACTGCTCGCTGCCAAATTCCATGAGCATCTGCAGCAGTGTCTGCAATTTATCCTTCTCTGGCGACTTCACCGTGAACAGACTGATACGATCGGGTGTCTGCTCCTCACGGTCAAGAAAGTCGACGCGTTCCGTTTTGCCCATGCGCACGAAGCGTGGCATCTCCTCGGCATCGGTAGCCGAGAGCAGCACCCGTCGCTCCACATTAGGCAGGCTCTCCACCGCAGTCTGCATTTCGGCGCGGAAGCCCATGCGTAGACATTTATCAAACTCGTCGAGCACAAGCCAGTGCACATCGCTCACCGAAAAGTTTTGCTTTGCGATGTGGTCGTTGAGTCTACCTGGCGTTGCGAATACTATTTGTGGCTTGAGACGCATCACCTCGCGATGTTCGTCCATTGTGGCGCGTCCACCGTAGAGTGCTATCGGGCGCAGACCCGTACCCATACTGCGGAATACCTCACACGACTGCAATGCGAGTTCGCGACTCGGCACGATTACCACCGCCTGCACCTCGTCGAGTTTAGCATCGAGACGTGTGGCGATAGGGAGCAGATAAGCGAGCGTCTTACCGCTACCTGTCGGCGCGAGCACAACAACATCGCGGTCGGTGTGAAGAATAGCAGAAAGAGTTTCCTCCTGCATAGCATTAAGCTCTTCAATATGGAGCTTGGCGAGAGTGGTGGTGATATCCATATATATAATAATGTATAGTGTATGATTTAATAATTGGGATATATATATTATTTGCTTCGAATGATTGCAAAGTTAGTGTTTTTTGACGAAACAACACCACTGTTAGGTGCATAAAAAAAGCGACAACCGATAATCGATTGTCGCCGTGTCGGGATGACAAGAGTGTGGCTGCACGCTCCCTATTTTACAGAGTCATTTGTTTACCGAGGTTCTTGACGCTGTTATTTTTCATAATTTAATAGAAAAACACCGAGTTTTCACCGATGTCTATTTATCATAATTTATTTTTCTACCGGCTTAGTTACAACTTCAACCTGCTTGTTTTCAGCAGGTTTTATACACTGACGCTTGGGAAGACGTTTCTTTTTGCCGGTGTCAGGCGACTCGTATCGCTCAAGTTTCGCCTTAAGAATAGTATTCTCTTGTATGAGCTGGCGCACTTCTACCTGCAGCTCCGAGAAGGATTGCAGTAGATAGCGGCCGATCATACCTTCATTTACAAACTTCTCGTCAATAAGAGGGGTGCCCTCGCCCAGCAGCACGTAATATGGATTGACCTGAGGAAAGGTTCGAAGGATAGGCACAAGCTGCCTTGTTGTGATATCCTTCTGCCCTGACGACAAGAAATTGTCGTTGATGCCACAAATCAAGCTGAACTGACGATCGACGATGTGCAGCTGCTTAGCTACTTGTTGTAGTCTAATCTGATAATCTGATTTCTCTGCCATATTGTTAATTTTTGTTTATTTTATAAATATTATTAGCTCCGTTTAATTATATACGAAAGATATATAGTATATTTGCACTCAATATATATAATTTATTTCCCGAATATAATAAAAATATTTATAATGGCAATAGAAAAAGTACATTATTCTTGCAAACCAGGCTTTGAACAGCTAAAACTATCCGACATTCCAGCAGTTAAGGCTGAAATCAAGCAGATTATGGGGGTCAAATACGACACAGAATTTTACCGCAAGCGTAACGACTACCCAAATATTCCGGCCTTTATCAAGGAAGATATCGAGGCTGTTTTCGAGCGATATGGCGTCAATAAACGAGAGATTTGGAGCATTAAACGATAATTTATAGCAAAGTCTATATTTAAAATAACTGATATATATGGAGCATTTAAATAACAAAACACAGCATTTGGGCGTGATGCTTCGTGCAGGCGGTCTGGCAGCAGTGGTCTCACAAAAAAACACAGAAGACGCAACGATGATATACATCGAATGCCCTTTCCCGTGCCTAAAATTTGGTTACGTGGATATTCTTGACAAAGATCTAAAGAGTGATGGTATAGGTCACGTTTCTTCTTATGAGGCAGACGCCGACCTCGGCATTATTATTTTAGATACGGCAGGCAGTGATTTCGGTAGAGTCGTTTGTGCAGCCGAGCGATCACTGATGAAGACCTGGCTTGACACATACAATCGCATTAGCTCAGATCTTGTCACATCGATTAAGATTTTCCTAAATGTAACGCAGGAGCACTGGATTCCTATAGATGAGTTCCATCCTTAACATAATTAAGGGAGATGAGCAAGACTGATACAAAAAAACGTTGGACGGCGAAGGAGGTCGAGTATATTAAGACAAATGCTACGGCGATCTCGATAAAAGATATGGCTACTAAGCTCGGTCGCTCCGAACTTTCAGTGCAGCTGTATATGTTACGTCACGGCATTGCCAGACATCAGCAAGTGAAGCGCAACCTTCTGCGCGAACTTATCGGTGTTAAGATAGATACCGCTTACTTCCATCCTACAAAAGATTTTTATCGCGCCGTGAATATTAATCAGGTTCGCTTTCAGCAAATATGGCAAGGCTATCGCCAAGCGACCTCTGATGAGATGGAGAGGGTAGCGCACCATCTCAACTTCTCGCGCGAAGAGCTGCTGAAGTTCTTGTTCAACCGGCAGCTCAACCTTTTTGACAACGACTGACGCATACATATTCTGATAAAATCTGACATGAAAATTTCTGATAATGACATAAACCGCATTCTTGACACCGTGCCTATTGTTGACGTCGTGTCACAATATGTCACGCTACGCAAGAGCGGTTCCAACTATTTCGGCTGCTGCCCATTTCATAATGAGCGCACGGCCTCGATGTCGGTCTCTCCGGCGAAACGCATCTTCAAATGCTTCGGCTGCGGCGAGCACGGCAATGTAATATGGTTCGTACACAAGATAGAGGGCATAAGCTATCCAGAGGCAGCACAGCAGCTCGCCAAGCAGTATAATATTGACATAAAGGTAGAGGAGAAAACTCCCGAAGAGCTGGTTCGCGAGCGTGAACGTGAAGAGCTCCTGGTCGTGCTCGATGCCGCCAACAAGTGGTTCGTGTCTCATATCGACGCAGCTGCCGAAAATTTCATCGTATCAAGAGGGCTCAACGCTTGGGCTCGAGCCGAGTTCCGTGTAGGCGCAGCCGGCACCTACCGTCAGATGTACGACGACCTCTCAAAGCTATACAAGCCTGAGATACTACAAAAGGCTGGCCTTGTTTCCGTACGCGACAACGGCGACCGCACCGACTTCTTCCGCTCAAGAGTCACTTTCCCATTCCTCGATCGCTTCGGGCGCGTCATCGGTTTTACCGGTCGCGACATTTCCGGTTACGCTAAAGCTAAATACCTAAACTCTCCGGACACAGCAGTTTTTAAAAAAGGCTCGGAATTCTTCGGACTCTTCCAAGCCCGCAGCGAGATTGCAAGATACGGCAAGGCGTACCTCGTCGAAGGTCAGTTCGACGTGATAAGCTTTGCGCAAAATGGCGTTCGCAACGTCATCTGCAAGAGCGGTTCGGCACTCGACGCAGTTCAGGTGAAGCGACTACGCTCGCTCGCCGAGAATGTCACTCTTATCTATGATGACGATAAAGCTGGCATACATGCTACCATCGCGCAGATACCAGTGCTGCTTGACGCTGGCATAAATGTACGCTGCATCATGCTGCCTGAAGGTCAGGACCCTGACGATTTCGCACGTGCCAACATCGGGCAGCTCAGAGACAAGCTGCAGAAGATGGAAATAGGCTTTGTTGCATACTTGCACGAGAAGCTCTATCGCCAAGCCGCCGACGAGCCTGGCCGCGAGGCAGGCTTGAAGGTCATCATCGATGCCATTGCCCATGTCGCCGAGGACACCATGCGCAATGACTACATGCGCACACTCGCAAAGATGATAGAGGTTTCTTCAGATACATTGATGCCTAAACTGCGCCAGGCCATGTCCTCTATAAAGCATCACGATGAGCCCGCAAGCGGCTTTTGTGGCATATCTGAAGCTAAAGAAATTTACGACAAAGACAACGACAAAATACGTCTTACGACCTCCTGGCGTGAGTTCGAGGAGAATATCGGCGCATTACCAGTAGTGTATTTCAGAGGGTGCCCAGAGGATAGCAAGGTACAAGAGCTTCGTCAGCTCGACAATACTGTGGTTATTGGTTCGCCTAATGAAACTCTTAACGACAAAACAGAGAATGATGAGATTCTTACGCTCAAGCAGCTCTTTCGCTCCGGCTTCAACGTTGACGTCGAGGTGGATTCGGGCACCATTGGCTTCATTCAGTGGTATGTCGGCATATATGGCAGGTTAATAAGAGAAGAAGCACCAACCACCAATGTCGTCGATATATACCTCGACCGCATTGCAGAGATGATCGCAGAAGCTACTGAGGTCACACGCACTCGCTCGATGAAGGAGTGGGCGAAATGCCTCTCGCTTCCGTCAGAGCGTGCCTTAAAAGATATAGTCAAGCCGTACATCACACGCAAGCGCTCAAAGAATAAGGTCGAAGCCGAGCGCGAGAACCTCGACGATGTCGCCGACATTGATGGCAATACTCTGCCTGAGTACGTCGAGGAGAGCGAGGAGTACATGCGCATGTTGTCACGATACGGCTTCTATCCGCTGCTTTCGAAGAGCAAGGGCGAACCAGTATGTTACATGTTCAAGAATGACTCCGGCGGCTACGGCCGCGTGTGCGACTTTTTTCTCACGCCGCTGCTGCACGTGTACGACAAAGACCCTGAGCTCAACAAACGTATTGTGAAGATCACATCGATGGCTCCGGAGATTCGAAAATCAAAATACGTTGAGTGGAAGTCTTCAGTATTCGCAAATATGGCTACGTTCCGCGCAGCCCTGGTCAACGAGGGCGCTTACAACTTTGAAAATGGCAATGTCAAGCACTACGACAAGATCTGGACTTGGATGTCACATCAATTCAAGACCTGCTTCCAGCTGCGTACCTTCGGCCAACAGAAAGAAGATTTTTTCGCATGGTCTAATGCAATATTTCATCGCAACGAGGCTGGCGACTTCGAAATTAAGAAGGTCGACAACCTCGGCCTCGTCGAGCATGGCGGCGACCTATTCTACTCGCCGGCATACTCGGAGATATATGCTTACGACCGTTCTGACTCCGACATCTTCGAACAAGACCGACATCTTCGGTATATCGACGTTCCGCAGTCGCGACGTATCTCGTTCGCACAGTGGGCCGACTTGATGAACCGCGTCTATCGCATAGAGGACAACGGCAAGTGGGCTATCATCTACGCCATATTATGCGGTTTTCGTTCCGACCTCTACCCCATCATCGGCAACTTCACCGCGATCTTCTTCATTGGTCAGACCTCGTCGGGCAAATCTCAGATAGCTCAGAGCATCCGAGCTCTGTACGAGGTGCCTTCTGCGCCATCGTCGAACCTGAACCAGATATCAGACGCAGCCTTCTTCTCTATCCTGAAGCGCTTTCGTGACGTGCCGTGCATCTTTGAGGAATACAACGACGAAGAGATAAGCGACCAAAAGTTCCAGGGCTTGAAGGCAGTGACCTACGATGGCGACGGCAAGCAGAAGCGCCGCTCAGCGACTGGCAATGATATCGAGACATCTAAGGTTAACGCCTCGATCATCCTGCTTGGCCAGGAGGCGCCGCAACGCGACGACAACGCGCTATCTAACCGCGTCGTTCTGTGCGAGGTGCCTGCTCACAACTTCTCCGGAGACCTCGAAGCGCAGCGCATCTTCAAAGAGCTGAAGGGCTACGAGAAAGAGGGCTTGTCATATCTGCTCGTCGAGGTTCAGAAGCTGCGCCCGATATTCCGCACACATTTCATTGGCTACATGGAGCAGTCGCGGAAAGAGTTGCAGGAGGCACTCGTTGGCATGTCTGGCCGTAGCGGCGACCAAAGCCGTATCATAGGCACGGTCTCGATGTTCCTTGCCACGTGCCGGCTGCTTATAAATGATGCGCCGCACATGGCTTTACCGTTCACGTACGACGAGTTCTTTGCACTCGCGGTTGACAAGGTTCGCCATCAGTGCGAGATGTTGGCCAAGAGCGACAAACTCGCTACGTTCTTCAATACGCTCGATTTTCTCATCGACAAGGGTACGCTCAAGATTGGCCGCGACTTCACTATCGACGAGCCGGCTAAGGTCACACTCAAAGGCGGCGTAGAGAAGCAGCTTGCCGAAGGTCAGAAGGTAATGTACATGAACCTTTCAAACGTTCACAAGCATTATCTTGCAGCCATGCAGGGCGGCGAGCGTCCACTGACCCTGACGACTCTCGTCGTCAACCTCAAGTCGCACCCTGCGTACATCGGAGATGTGAGCAACAAGAAGTTTATATGGCAAGAGGAGGTACGCACAATGCGCACTCCGCCCGGCACTGTCAATCAGGCTACGATGGCGGTGGTCGACCCCGACGACACGATGATCATCAAGATACAGAAGAAGTCGAAACAAACCTCAGCTATTGTTCTCGACTACAACATACTTCAGCAGTTCATGGGCATCGACTTCGAGCGTGCTACTATCACTGTCAAAGATGAAGATACCCGCCCGTTTTAAAGCGGCGGTGCATATATCCCTCAAGGGAGGGCTCGGTAATCAGAATATGTAATGTCAGATTTGTAAATCGCGTCAGACGGGCGGGTGTCGTGAGACATTTGCCCGTCGTTTTTTGTCACCCGAACACCCAAAATAAAAGAGAGGTCGTTAAAACGGCGTTTTGAAAACCTCGGGAGCCGAAAAACACGACCAACCGACCAACCGACCAACCGCGCCAAGCTTTTCAAATAGCAACAATCTCTATAAGTAGTTAATAATAAGTAAGTTAAGTTGTAATAAGTATATAGTTGGTATGGTTGGTTGTGGTTGGTTGAGTGGTGTTATTGGTTGGTTGTGGTTGGTTTTGCATTTCCAACGTTGGCGTTTTTCAGTCTGTCTGCGGTACAGGCGAAATCGCTAAATTGCGGTTGGTTGGTCGGTTGGTTTTAGCATTTATGCTACCAACCATGAGCTAACTCACTGATAATCAATAGCACTTTTGCGTTGGTTGGACGGTTGGTCGGTTGGTCGCAAAAATACACCATCCTGTATAAGCATTTAAAAAACGACATCTGCCTGTTGGCATCATTATCTTACATAGACAACTAAAAATTTTAATATATGGCAAAAAAATCAAACAAACAGGACCGTTTCGCGGTCTGGGTGCCCTGCAAGGGCTATGTCAAACGCTGGCTGCTCGCCAACTTCAACCGTCCCGATGAGTATTGGCAGGAGTTAGTAAATTTGTCGCCGAACAGAGAGTTCGCCGATGATTTCAAAAAGAGGCTCACGCGTGCCGAAGCACGGCGCGATAGTTCCGTCAAGGGTCGGTACACGACGCGAGTAGCGATAGAGATCACATATGACACGTTTCAACGGTACGGCTGGGAGCTTACTCCTACGGAGACTCTACGCTGGAATACCAAGATGGAGAGCGAGGTCAAGCAGGTGCTGCACACCTACAACGCCATGCTCTCAGTCACCGGACTAAGCATAGCCGACCGCATCAAGCGCTTCCGTAATGCAACCGGTATTACCGAGCTCGACTGGGATACCGATTCCATCCGAAAAGAGCTGCAGCGCAACTCAAAAATATCTGGTAACGACGATTTCGAGCAAATTGTCAAAAAAATAGAGCAAAAGTGTTGGGCGATATTGTCCAAAAGCGGACATATCACCGAGCAAGGCAAAGAACTATATGAGAGAGATTAAATTCGACTTCAACAACATCGGAGGACTGGCGGAGATATACGCCATTCCTCCGTCAGACTTCCTCCGACTGCGTCACGACTACAACAACGACACCGACGCGCTGGAGTTGAAGTCTCGCGACAACATCATCGTGCTGCCTATCTATGGCGACCGCTCTTTCTGCTTCACAGAGCAGAAGAGCACAGACGATGGCGGCGACTATTGGGATGTTACCATTGAGGGCGTTACTCCAAAGGTATGCCGCGACAATGCAGTTCTTCTTGAGAAGCTCGAGCGCGGCGAGTGGCTCGTTTTATCCATCGACCACAACGGCACTGTTCACCTCTCCGGATCTGTCGACGTGCCGCTGATGTTCTCTTCTGAGCGCACTACGGGCGACGCTTACACCGCACTCAATGGTTCGGCGTTCACATTCGCCGGACGACAGCCATCACCCTCTGTTATTATTGACATTGATGACTTGACTAATATCTAATCGCTTTTTACGGTCTGACAACCTCGCGCCTTGTCTAAGGTGCGAGGTTTTTATTTGGCTAATTTTGTAGTGTACTCATATTTCTATAGATTATGGCAAATAACACCTTACGCCTAAATGGCGAAATTTCGAGCTATCAGGTTTGACGAGTCAACCAGTTCCTGGGTGAGAATAAGGGCAAGCCGGTCACTGTGCGCCTCGCCTCTCCTGGCGGCGACGTGGCTTCAGCCGTGCAGATATCGCACGCTTTCGCCGAGCATGGCGACGTCACTCTTATTCACGATTCATACAACGCGTCAGCTGCGACATGGCTTTTCGGCGCAAAGACCATCAAGATGTACTCCGACTGTATGCTGTTCGTACACTGCTCGTCGAAGGAAGTGTTCTACTGGCAGAAGATGAACGCAGAGCAGCTCAAGCAGATAGGCGTGGCTAACGCCGACGACATCAAGCGATTGGAGTCTATCGACCGCATCATCGCAGACAAGTATGCTTCACGCGGCAAGCGCACCTCTGACGAGATGCTCGCTATGATGAAGTCGAATCCGTGGCTCACAGCTTCTCAGTGTAAAGAGTATGGTCTTGTCGACGAGATCATCGAAGAGAAGGCTCCGAGCAAGGCTGCGAACGAGATGGTGAGCGCTTTCCGCAACTGCTCTATCCCGATGCCCGAGGACGGCGGCCTCTCCGACGAGCGCTCTTTCTTCCAGAAACTCGCCGAATTTCTTGGCGTTCATAACAAGGCAGGCGCTCCGACACCTACGCCGCCAGACAACACAAAAAATACTATTATGAATAAAAAGTTCACCAACGTCAACACCCTTCTCAAGGTAGAGGGCTTTGACGAGTGCGACACAAAAGTCACACTCACCACCACTCAGCTTCAGACCATCGAAGATCATCTTGCCGAACTTCAAGGCAAGGTCGAGAACAACGGCAATCTTGAGAAGCAGGTTTCCGAGAAGCTCGACAAGTTCTCCGAGGAGGTGAAGAACACTGAGGGTCTCGATGCGAAGCTCGCAAAGATTAAGGATGCTTTCGACAAAATTCCGGCTCCAGTGCAGCAGCCTGCAGGCGGCACCGTGACTGACGATTTCGCCGACATCCGCAAAGATCCAGTCAACAACTTCTTAGATGAGTAAACTATGAATTTCAACGATCCTATTGACATCACCGCCGTCAACACCGCGGTGAAGGCTCATAGCAAGAATATTCTTGCTATCGACCACCAGGGCGCAGACGCAATGCTGCGCCACATGACACCCATGACGGGCATCACCGATTCCTACACATTCACGGAGTCGTTCTTCAAGACCGTATCTTCACGCTATACCGGCGTGTTCAAGGAGCAGCAGAACATCGGTTCGTTCGCTAACCGCACCCTTACGGTGCATCCTTGTGTTATCGAGATCCTCGACGAGCCGGAGCGCTACCGCCGTGCCTACATCACAGAGGTTCGCGGCGGTCTCGACATCGCGAAGCATCCGTTCGAGATTTGGCTCATCAACCGCATCCTGCAGCAGGCTTCAGAAGACCTCCTGCCATGCATCTGGAATGCGGAGCTCGACAGCACCGGCAAGAAGACTTCGCTTAAAGACTCTTTCGACGGTCTCGGCACGCACATCAAGAAGGGCAAGGACGACAGCTCTATCTCAGCCGACAAGGGCAACCTCGTGTCGACTGGCAAGTTCACTCGCGCCGACATCGGCACGCAGCTGCTTGCTATGTGGCGACACATGCCGGAACTCTTCCGCGAGCAGAAGTCAAAGCTCTATATCCCTTACGCCCTTGGCGACCTCTACGACGATTGGTTCGCAGATGAGCATCCGAACGTTCACTCGCCGCATCAGTCTCCAGACGAGACCGGCCAGCAGTTCCTCTACGGTTCAAACGGCAAGTGCGAGATCATTCGCTGCCCGGGTATGCCGACAGACTCGAGCTTCGCGATGCTCACGCTCAAGGACAATGTCTACTACGGCATGGACAAGCCGAGCGATATGCGCAAGCTGCGTGCTGTCGAAGCCGACTATAAGTTCAAGGCTCTCGGCAAGTACGTGTTCGGCACACAGTTCATGACGTTCCGTCCGGAGATTTTCTGCGTCAACGACCAGCCGGTAGACCCGACTGTCGCCGCTTAATTTGTTTCACCTATAATATATATAATGTATGGCTGATAAAAAAAAGTGCTTCGAGCTCGCCGACATCGACCCGGCTCTTGAGTGTGACGCGCAGGACAACATGGGCGGCATCGTCGAGTCGGTCATCTTCGGCTATCACGACGAGGTGGCTACATGGCCAGACTCGCCTACTCCTAAAGAGGCCGCTCTGACTCTCGAACAGGCAGGTGCGCTTGAGGGCGATGTTGTCATGGCTAACGGCTGCAAGGCATACAAGCTCAACTTTACAGACAATACAGGCTCGTTCAGCATCAAGATGCAGGGCGAGACTGGAGGCGAGTCATTCCTGATGGATCTCTCGCTTGTTTCCGCACGCATCCGCAAGAAGATCCTCGGCTTCATGAACGCAGCGAAGGGCCGTAAGCTCTTCTTCATCGTGCAGGACAACAACGATGTAACGTATCTCATGGGCGACAAGCGTCGTGGTGCTCTTCTCGCTTCCGACAGCGATGGTGCCACAACCGGCTCTTCACCTACTGAGCGCAACCAGGTATCGCTTAAGTTCCAGTTTACAACTCCTCGAGCTCTCGCCTACGAAGGCGACTGCAAGAATATCCTTACCGCGGCGTCTGTCTGACGGCTGGGTTGGTTTTCATTTTACTACAATTTGTTTCCCTCCACGGCAGCGGCCGTGGAGGTTTTTTTATTGTCCTTAAGCGATGCTGTTTTTATCGCTATTTTTGTAGCGTTAAATATTTTTGTTGGTATTATGAAACTTTCAGATAATTATTTCAAAGCACGCACAATGGCGATGCAGTGGCTCGCGCAGTCAAGAGACAAACGCAACTTTGTAGCCGGCTTACAGATCCTCGCCATGTCTGGCTACAAGCCTACGGTACATGCGCTGCTCGCACGCAAGGGTGAGCTGCCTTGGACTACAGAGAAGCTCACATCATGCCTGCGTGATGTCATTCAGGTTTACTATAACCCCGACGATCCGCGCTTCACCGATGGTTCGGACGTTGACGTTCTTAACGATAGCGACGGCGAGCATCAGCCGATAGCAGAACAGCATAATATGGCGAAGATAGCTGACGCCGAGCAGTTCAAGGCGATGCCCGAAGTGATGCAGCTCATCGTGAAGGCTTACGCCGATGCATACAAACAGCGCGCTAAGTTGGCGCGTCAACGTCAGGAGATAGGCGAGTCTAACGACGAGGATTCTGTCGCTCGTCGCAAGGCGATAGGCGAAGAGATGGAGGATCTCACAACTTATATGGATGCTCTCGCGCCACTCAAAGAGGCTTACGACCGCGACGGTAGTGTTCCTGACCGTGCTACTTTCGATCGTATGAAAAACTACTCTATTGTTACTAAATACGTGGCTGTTACTGACCAAAGACCTCATGTCGCGCCTGACAAGGTTGACTATAAGTCGATGGACACCGATAAGCTGCGCATTCGTCGCAAGTCGCTCACCAACCAGATTACACGAAAAGAGAACCAGCTGCGCTATCAGTCTGACTCCAAGCAGGATGTCGAGAACCCGATGCCGGATTCTCCTAAACGCCTGAAGCTGTGCAATCAGATAGATAGCCTGAAGGGTGAACGTTCTAAGGTTGAATACGAACTCGCCAACCGTCAATGATACTGCATCCTTCTTCTGTCATTTTACCAAGCCAGAGCGATGTTCCCGACGTGGATCATCGCTCTCTTGTTAGTGTGCTCGACCGCTCCACCTCTGACATCGAGGTTGTAGCCGACGTTCTCGAACGCCCTTCGCAGCTTGGCACCATTGCCAACGGGCGCGACAAGCATTTCTACAGAAACGGCGCTTTCAATCTCATACAGCTCATGCTGTACGTGCTTCGACAGACCGGGCCTGCTCACGTTTTCTTGTCGACATACTCTATAGCCGAGGACTCGATATCTACGCTACGTCGCTACGTTGACAACGGCACGATACTATCGATACGTTTTCTAATCGACAACCGCGTACGCTCGATATCACCTAAACCCTTCGCTCATCTCATTCAGTCGTTTCCGGACTCATACCGCTGCATATCGCTGCACGCTAAGGTAGCTCTCATCAGCAATGCCGACTGGCACGTCAGCATCGTCGGCTCGCAGAACGCTACGCACAACCCGAAGCTCGAGCGAGGCATCATTCACACGTCAGAGGATATCTGGCGATTCGATAATAAAATAATGTATGAAGAATTTGACAGAGGAGCAAAGTAAAGCTCTTGAGGATATGGCTTACTGCCTCATACCACTATCACTCATCGCTATCAACCTCGAGATGGAGCTGCACGAGCTTAAAGATATGCTCAACGAGCCGTCGGCAACACGCACTGCTTACTATCGAGGCTACATCCGTCAGAAGATGGAGGTGCAGCGCTCCATAATTAAGGCTGCACAAAACGGCAGCAATCCTGCTCTTGAGCAGCTGCTGCGCATGCTCAACGACATTTCAAATCAACTAAAATATGGTTAGAGAATACAAGTCTATCGCTAAACTCACACACGATGAGATAGAAGCCCATATCGTCGATCCGGAGAACAACCCTTTGCCTGAGCGATGCAAGGAGCAGTTCGGCAGGGTGCTGTCGGCAGCAAGACTGCTTGACGACTACCCCGACGACAACCATGTCATCAGACTCATGCGAGCGAAATACGATGTGTCGTCTTCGACGGTAAGGCGCGACATTGCCCTGGCACGTCAGCTCTACAAGTCGCGACACACATTCGACTGGGATTTCTGGCAGGCATGGATGATTAAGGACCAACTCGAACTCATACGCGAGTGCAAGCTGCGCGGCGACCTGAAGGAGTGGAATAAGGCGAAGCTCGTGCTGCACAAAATCATCGGCGACAAGCCTCTTGCCGAGGAAGACCCGCGACGTATGCAGGCGAACCAGTTCTTTATTCAGATCGTCAACAACAACGGCGAGCAGCGCAGCATGCCGCTCGGCGACGTGCGTGCTCTCAACGACCAGGAGAAGAAAGAACTTATTGACAACCTTTATCAGCCTATCGACGACGCGCAGGCTGAAGAAATCATGCAGACATGACAACACCACATCAGGACTACTGGCAAGAGGATATTCACGTCAACCGCGCGCAGTACGCGTATCTCATGCTGCAGGCCAAGAACAAGTACGCTATCATGTCGCGCGGTACGGGCAAGTCGTTCATCGTCGGCGCAGAGGTCGACGAGAACGTACGCATCATGCCGCGCGGCATCACGACCATTGCTCAAGCTACCATCGGTCAGGCGCTCACCAAGACGCTGCCATCTACGTTCAAGATGCTCGAGATGCTGGGCTACAAGCCTTACGACTACGAGACGCACACCGGCGACTACGTGGTCTGCAAGCGGCCTCCTGAGTCGTTCATCCGGCCGTACGAGCACATTATGCAGTTCGATCATGTTATTTCGTTTAGCAACGGCCACTGTCTGTATGTCCTCACGCAGGAGGGCAGCAGCCGCGGTCCTAACGCCGACTTCAACATCACCGACGAGGCGCTGACTATCAACAAGGAGAAGTTCGACCAGGAGGTGGCGCCGACAAACCGCGGCAACGAGTGCATCTTCGGCAAGCGCGCCGAGCATCCTATCGTCAAGCATCACGGCAACGCCTTTCTCTCTTCTATGCCTTACACCTCGCAGCAGAAGTGGCTGCTCAGTCCGGCTGAATACTACGAGAAGGAGCGAGGCATTCCGCTCTTTCAGCGCTGGAACCGCTTAGTGCAGGTGCAGATGCAAATGATCGAAGCGTATATAGCCAACAACAAGTCTCTGTTTCGCGATCTGTGGAACGAGACCGTGCGCATGCGGCGAGAGCTCACGCCGTTTGTTTCAAAAGACTCCACGCTCTTCATACTTGGCTCGGTGTTCGACAACATCGAGAATCTGGGCATGTCGTACATCGTCAACCAGTATCGCGTGATGGATAAGCTCTCATTCATGGTCGAGATACTCAACTTCGTGCTCGACAAGGTGGACCACTGCTACTATAAGCTCGACGATCGTCATCTCTACTACAACGCCACAAACGACAGCTACCTGCGCGACTTCGCCGAGAACAACGACTACAACTGGCAGGATCTCGCGCAGGTGCAGGACTCACGTGCAGACATCGACTGCGACCCGACGCAGCCGCTTGAGATAAGCACCGACTGGGGTTCTGCCGCCTCGTTCCTCTCCGTTGGTCAGGAGCGCTTGTTCGACTTCTCGGCTAAGCTGGTATCGCAGACACCCATCGACTGCACCATCAACGAGTTCTACGTTAAGCGTGACGATGAGACCGACACCGAGGTCAACGCGCTCGCCGATAAGTTCCTCGTCTATTACGAGCACCACGCCTGCAAGCGCGTCACCCTATACCGCGACCGCTATGGCGATGCCAAGCGTGCCAACTCAAAGAAGTCGTACAACGAATTGTTCGTCGAACGACTGCAGAGGTTCGGTTGGGAGGTTGAGCAGCGCGTGCATCCAGGCATGGAGCCGCCGCAGCACGAGAAGTTCTTGCTGTGGACATACATTCTCTCCGAGACCGACGCACGCTTTCCTCGCGTGCGCTTCAACGCAACGCGATGCAGACATACGCTTATATCTATGCAGAACACGCGTGTCATCGAGGACTCGCAAGGTCGCTTCGCAAAAGACAAAAGCTCGGAGCGCAAGCAGTCTATATTGCCCGAGGACGCTACTCACTTCGGCGACTGCGTGGACAAGCGCATCTGGACTAAATACTACACAAGGCTGCGAGGACTTAACTCTACGTTCGTCGACGGTCGCGTCTGACTTCTTGTCGCTCTTTTTATCGCTCGCCGACCGCGCGCTTTCCATTTAGGACTGCGCGCGGTCGTTTTTTTGTGCCCTCGGGCGGTTTTTGGTTGGGCGGTGGGGTGTCATATATCAACTGAAAAGCGACTAATCGGGCGCTCGCCGCGGTAGGGCGCGGCTGGCTACGTTGTCACGTAGGAGCGGACTTTTTAAAAAAGTCCACGCGAAAACCTCGTAAATACGTAGTCCTTAACTTATTTTAATGAAAAAATTTCGCCCCGAAAATCGGCGTTTTCTCCTTATAGCAAAGCTAAGAAAACGCCGATTTTCGGGGATTTTGGTATGTGCGCCGTTTTTTGCGCACATGTTTGTTTTCTTGCATCTTGCGCGGTTCCGTTCGAGAGCATTTTTAGAAGATTATTGTACATCGGGTAGAGTGTCGTTTTTACTTCGCGAATTTACGGCGGACGGCTGCCACCCAAGCACCGATGCTCTAAAGTGACAGTAATTTTACAGCAGCCTTCCGACTTTTATTCCTACGGCTTCCTTCAAAAACTCGGTTTTCCATAAAATTTCAATCCCTTTTGCTTGTCCTCTCGCCTTGCTTCCACCGTCTTTTTGCGGCGTAAAAAGCGAAATTCGACCCGACGTGAATAAAAAAAACTCTCAAACGGGCTACAGATGAGATGTGTAAAAAGCTCTCTTCTCGCCTCTGAGAATAATTTTAAGGAGGACAAAAAATGAAAACAGCCAGTTTCTACAGCTATTTGCCGAAGCGTTACACCACCGACGACGTGCAGACCGAGCGCATCAGACGCTTTATTTATTCTTTCAAACGTGGCGACCGCCATGCGGTAGACTTCGCCATAAACATCGTAAGCGAGTGTCTTAACAAGTGGTATGGCGCAAGCAATCAAGACTATGTACTCGTGTGCGTTCCGGCGGCTACAAGCGCGAAGTATAACCGCCGCTTTAAGCGTTTCGCCGAGGAGATAAGCAAGCGCACCGGCATACAGAACGGCACGGCACACGTGATTATCTTCGGCATGCGCGAAGCGAAGCACAACAACGCCGCGCACATCGTCAGCGAGTCGTATGGCTACTACGTGAGCACCGACCCCGACTTCTTCGCAGGCAAGAACGTGATACTCTTCGACGACCTCATTACTACAGGAGCCACGGCGGAGGAGTTCGCCGCCGAACTCGCAGCGGTAGACGCTAACGTCATCGGCGGCTTGTTTCTCGCTCGCACCAAACTCATGAATAACCATTAAAGCCAAACAATATGAATAATTTTTCAGAACTCGTTCGCGAAGAACGCCCCGACTACAAAGTATATAATAGCGGTTTCGACTCGCTCAACAGCGTTGAACTCATAAGCCTAATAATAGGGCAGGGCAAAAGCACGCGCGCAGCCATGCAGCAGGCTCGCCAGATAGTGAATATTTGCGGCGGCAGTCTTCGCGACATCGCCACCCGACGCACCGAGGAGCTGCAAGTGGTGCAGGGCGTAGACCCTAAGAAAGCAATGACACTACAAGCAGCGTTCGAACTCGCTAAGCGCATCGAGCGCGAAGCAGCAGCCGACCGCCCGAGCTTCAGAACCGCCGAAGACGTTTGGCGATACTTCCGCCCGATTGTGGGCACGGCAGACCATGAGGAAGCGCACGTGCTGCTCATGAACAATAATTTCAAACTGATTAAAGCCGTGAAGCTATCAAGTGGCGGACTCACCGAGACAGCCGTAGACGTGCGCGTAATATTGCGCGAGGCTCTCGTCAACAACGCCACCACGCTCACCCTGATACACAACCACCCCAGCGGCAACCCATGCCCGAGCCGCGACGACGACCGCATCACGGCAACGCTAAAGCAGGCGTGCTCTACAATGCGGCTCTATCTGATAGACCACGTCATCGTAACGGATAGCACATACTACAGCTATTCGGAGGAGGGCAAGCTATAGACCGCATCGCACCGACCTCACGCATCGAGGTCGGTGTAGTCGCAACCATTTTGTTGAGCTCAACGAAATGGTTGCTTCTCTTCCCACCCACCGCCCTTCCGCCCGCCGCAAAAACGCCTGCAGCATTTTTGCGGCGGGTCCCAAAGAGGTAAAAAGCCGTCGTCGGAGGCTTTTTGTTGTCTTTTTAAGTTCAGATCTGCATGCGTATCTTTGCCGTAGGTTTTTAATTAGGGGGTACTAATGTTGTTTAGTTTTAATTGATTCAGTTATTTTTTCACGTTTATCCTTGCCGCTGGCGCGAGATGCGTCGGTGGCTTTTTACATTTCGTAGTAAAATAGTTATTGTTTTGTTTGGTTATTCGTAGTAAAATTACTACCTTTGCAGTGTTGAATTATTAAACAAGCGATCTATGAAAAATGTAAAAGTTTCTAAGATTCTGAGAATCTTGACTGACGACGGTTGGTACTTAGACCGTTACAACGGGGACCACAGAGAGTTTAAACATCCTACAAAAAAGGGTGTTGTAACTGTCAACGGCAAGCCTTCAACATCTATCTGCGGATGGCTCCTCAGTAGTATTGAACGGCAGTCGGGGCTTAGGTTCTGACAAACTGGGGTGGAGCTGAAGCTCCGCCCCTCCCCCCACACACATTCGAAGCAGACGCTTGTTTTGATATTCGACAAAGTAAGGTGGCGGTCGTGGCTGCCACCTATTTTAAGATTAACATATAAAACAATATATTATGAACAATGTTGTGATTAAAGCTGCCCGTACTGCTGACGGCTACTGTTGTGCTTGCGACTTACTACCGGGTTGGGTTGTTGCCTACGATGGCGACCTTGAGGGCTTTAAGGAGTATGTCCAGGAGAGTGTTGACTTCTGGCTCGAAGGCAGACGTAAAGACGGTGATGTATACCCGGAGGTGTTTGACGGTGAGTATCGGCTCGTCTACGATTTTGATGTAGCTACGTTGCTCGACTACTATCGTGGCATATTCTCGTTTGCCGCTCTTCAGTCAATAACGGGCATCAACCAGAAGCAGCTCTCACACTATGCGAGCGGCTTGTCGAAGCCGCGCCATCAGCAGGTGGAGAAAATAAAGTCGGGTCTGCGCCGACTTGCCAAGGATATTGAAATGGTCACTGTTTAATAAATTCAACACCGCCGCACGACCATGCGGCACCATGACCGCTGCAAGTTTCTAATTTCGCAGCATTCATTATATTAAAGAGCTTATTGGAGCCCTCGGTGCGTGACGCATCGAGGGCTTTTTGTCTCCATTTCTCTCCAATTCTCGCCAAATTGGAGCGTTTTCCTCGCAATTCTTCAAAAATTCCTCGCAAATTCCTTGCACGTTTCAATCTTAATGCCTATCTTTGCCATCGCTACAATTTATTGATGCGGACTCTCCGCATAATCTAAGGGCGAGGATGTATGTTCAAGCCCAACCGACATTATATAATCGTTGTGGGCTTATTTTTTGCCCGTAACTTTCCGCATTCCTGAGGCTCGCCCTTAGATTATGCGGACTCTCCGCATAATAATGTGGAGAAGTAAATGATATACGGCGGTTCGCCTTCCACGTGTTTTTAGCCCTTAGTTTCGGCGGAAGCATCGGTAAGTTGTAGCAGACGAGGAAGTGCGATCCGCCTTTTTTCGTACTCTATCGTCAAACCGCACCCGACGGATTCGGGCATAAGGCTACAACTTACCAATATTATGCAAACATCTGCATCTATCCAGCGCACAGCTCAACTGCGCCCGTTTAGCATCAGCACCGCCTCCGTTAAGGCGTGGCTCAACGGAAAGAGCAAGTTTTACACCAAAATCTGCGAGTTCGAGGTGACACGCCGCGAGGTTCTGCGCGTTCATGCTGCGCTTCTGTCTCTCGGCGCAGGCGCCGTCAGCGCAGAGAACAGCATCCTCGCCGCCCTCTGCTGTGTAGTCCTCTCGGGCTACAACGTCTACAAGTTAAACCAGGAGCAGAAAGGAGGCGAAGCATGATTTCGTTGGTTCTTGTGAACACCTATGCACCTAAAAACAAGTTTCAGGAGCTGGTCTGCAATATGCTCTCTCCGCTGCACGGCATGTTGGTGGAGACGGAGCGCATCGATACCGTGTTTGACGATATTGAAGCGATAGCCCTTCAGGCTGACATCGAGAGACCGCGCCGCACCACTGCGATGCAGTTCGAGACGACAACTGAGGCGTCGGACCGATACGGCAAGCTATGCCGTGCAGCGGTGATCAGCGATGTCATCAAGGGCACGAGAGTTGGTAACGAGGTGGCTACGGTCTACTTCCATCCGGTGCAGGGCGTGCTCGAATACCTCAACGAGGGCGGTACGCAGCGTATGCAGCCGGTAATGTTCGGCAAGGTGAGTGCTGAGTGGTTAGCACAGTATGTTGATATGGTAGAGAAAGGAGGCGAAGCATGACACGTTTCAAGACTATGCACGGTCTGCACAAGATGCACCGCGAGACCTCAAAAAAGCTGCGCTACGCTATCGGCATGAGAGTGGAAGTTACGCTGAAGGAAGTGAAGCTCATACCGCACTTCAGCTACCGCCGTCGCGCGAGACTTTGCACATACAGAAAGAAGCTGGCAGAAATTGAATGTGCTTGCAAGGCTATTGATGCACTTGTCGAAGGAGTAGAGAAAGGAGGCGAAGCATGAGAAGAAAAGACAAAAAGCAGCAGACACAGCAGGCGCAGCAGCCTGAGGCTGCAGAGGTTTTCGAGTGCGCAACAACAGATGTTGTGCGCGAGCTTGACAAAGATATCAAGCGAGGCGAAATAACCGGCATCATAGAGTTTTTGACAAACGTCGGCGAGCATCTGTTGAAGAAAGCACGTAACGGCACAATGACAGACCTTGAGCTGCAGGAGTACAAAGACTACTTCTACGACCTCGAGATTATCGACTACGTGATAGGCTATTTCAAGAGCCTGAACCGCAACTGCCCGACCAAGCTCAAGCCAGAAAGGAGGTGTGACACATGGGGAAGATAGGTTTTATGCAATACTTCGACAACGACGATGATAACAAAAAGCAGAAACGACCTGCCAAGGCTGCCGCGTCAGAGACTGAAGACGGTGCCTGGTTCCGAAAATACTTCACCGAAAATTATGCAACTCACGGCGAGCGGCGACGCGTCATTCTCCGCTCTTCTCGTGAGATTGTCTACGCGCTGCGCAACACCTATCCGCTCACCGAAGAAGAGATGACCATCTACATGCAGCAGCTCGGCTACAGCGCCGTCACGATAGACGGCGAACCGCTCTGGCGGATATACGAACTTGAAGACATTGAGCTATAATTCCGATAAATACATTTTTTTTGTCCTCGCGGCGCGTTCTATGTGAATAGGGCGCGCCGCTTTTTGTGTCCTACGGCCAACACTATATTATATATAACTTTGTGGTGTACTAATCATCAAGGCTCTTTTTATGCTATTAAATAGAATATTAATGTCTTACGGTTACGACAGCGTCGCCGCCCTTATGTCGAGCGTATTTCCTTCGACGAAATACGTCAGCATAGGACAGAGCGTCGCACTGTCGTCCGTTTTGGGCGTCATCTGCTCGGTGCTCGGCATCTGGCCGATACTCGCACTCGCTATGATCTTCTTGATGGTCATCGAGCTGGTGTCGGGTGTCACCGCAAGCCACAAGCGCATGGAGCACTTCGAGAGCTCCAAGTTCTCGCGCTTCGTTCTGAAGCTGTTCATCTGGTTCTCGCTCTTCGTGTCATGTCAGATGTTCTCCTACTTCGCTGCACAGTACGGACACAACACGCTGCAGTGGATGGTGGGCGCATGGTTCTTCGACGTGCTTACCGTCATACTGATGATGGCGTTCGTTGTTGAGCATACCACCTCGATACTCGAGAATATGGCGTGCATCGACGGCAGGGAGAAGAGTTACTACATCGATGTGGTGAAGCGCGTGGCAGCTACGGCTATAGACCGCATCACACGCTCGCCCTCTCGCAGAAGTTAGTTTGTTGTTTTTTAAATAAGCTTTAATAAGTTAACTATTTCAATCGGTTATGATTCGTTTCAAGTGGCTCGCCATTTTTCTTGCGTTTCTAACAACCTTTGCTGTTGCCTTCGCTCTCGGTCGTTGCACCGGGGCGAAGGTTCCGGCAAGACTTCCTTCTCGCTACGATCCGCAGTACACCCTACCCGTTACCGTGGACACCAAATACGTGCCGATGCCAAGAGATACAGTTCGCATTGAAGTACCTGCAGAGGTAGACACAACAGCCATACTCGCAGAGTATTTTTCAAAACATATCTATCGCGACACACTGCGCGCCTCGGCTCCGGGCAAGCTCGGAGGCAGTGCTGAAGCGATTGTCGTCGACACCATTGCCCAAAACGTGATAGCAGGCCGATCAGTGCGCCTCACGTTCACACCGAATAGACTCGCGACGGCTAACTCCGTAGGCGTGCTATCCACGTTCGGGCTTAACCACATGGCGATCATGGCGGAGTACCGCTACGACCGCTGGGCGTTCTACGCTGGCTACAACTTCACCGAGCACGCTCCTCTCGCCGGCGTAGGCTACAGATTATTCCGTTGGTAACAGTTTCTTTCCATATATACCATAGCAAAATGCCTACACTTGCATCACTTCCTCTTCTCATTTTTTCACCCTCAGCCGACGATATCACCATCAAGGCTGAGGGTGATGTTGTGCTTACGACTACCATCACAGCAGACAGCACTACCCTTTTCGACTTCTCTTCCTCCTACGCTCCAGGCCCAGATGGCTGCGTCCACGTTGAGCGTCTATCTGAGCTCGTCAACACCGCCATACTCGCCAGCTTCAAGCCTTCTACCATGCTTACGCCTGGCTGCCGCTCGGCGTCGTGCGAACTAAAGCTCACAGCCAACGGCGAGACCAAGCAGGTTCATGCGCTCTATATGACGCGACTAATTACAGAGATTAAGCCTATGTTCGCCACGCTGCTGCGCCGCCGTCGCGTGGTTCCGGGTTCTCCGCAGCCGGTGAGCATACTCACGGCAGGCGCCAGCGGCCTGACACTGCAGGTGGGTGCTGCCTACAAGCTCAACAAGGGCGGCTTGGCATGGCGCGAGGTCACGGTAGAGGTAGACTGCTCGAACGACTACTTCGTTTTCCTCGCCGACATCGACGAGGTGAAGCAAGTGACATCGGCTCCCATCGGCACGCTTCTCTACTATACGATCGTACTTCTTAAAGACGGCAAGCAGGCTGACAAGATTTCTTTCGACATCGACAACAAAACGCGTCCTTCGCTTGCCACACATTTCGTTTATCTCAATTTGTTCGGCGTGCCAGAGAGCTTCACGTTTCGCGGCAAAGATACCGAAGAGCAAGAGCTGGAGAGCGACTTCGGCTATGCCGACAACGAGTATATACAGCTCAACGCGCAGCTCGTTGAGAGTCACAAGGCTAACACGGGGTGGCTCAGACCAGCGGAGAAAGACGTTGTCTACGGGCTTATGGGTTCGCATTACTTGATGGTCTACGCCGATGGCACGCTGCGACGCGCTACAATCACAGAAGTAGACTCCTCAATCTCGCGTCCGACCAACGAGCCTGCAAACGTGTCAATAACATGGCGATATGCCGACAGACGCCACATGCAGATGCCAGTCGTTACGCCTGACACCGGCAAGGGCGCCATCTTTGCTAAACCTCCTTTCGACAAAACCTTCGACTAATATGGCAGATACACAAAAGACAATGTACGCAAGCACGATGCTTGCAGATCTCGACATACGCACCGACCGCTTCGGCCGCCGGCGTATTTTCTCTATCAAGTTCACCACAAAAGACGGCAAGCTGCGCTTCATTCCTACCGCCTATGCTACGGGATGCAAGGGTATGGATATGAAGCGTCACCGCTTTCGCGGCATCCAGCCCTGCGACTGCAAGGGCAACCCGGAGCTGCACGTCTTTCCCGTGAAGATTACAAACATCATCGAATACAACTCACACATAATAGACTGGAGCAATGGATATTCTGTATAACAGCGAGGGCGTGCCGCTCATGATGAGCAGCGATACCGCCTTCTACGATACAAAGGTAGACCGCACCGCCTCTGACGAGCGACGACGGGTACTTTTCCCTTACGACGACACACGTCACGACTACATCGTCGTAGGCGAGGAGCGTGTGCTGGCGTGGGGGCGCGACAACTTATTCCCCACCAAAGCGGCGGAGATAGTGCGCACGACCACGGTGCTCAACACCGGCTTGCGGTTTCTACGCAACCTGACGATGGGTCAGGGCATCTTTGCCTGCCGCGTTAAGGGCTACAACGACAAGGGCGACGAGATTCTCGAGCCTATCGACGACAATAACATACAGCGCTTTGTGAGCTCGCGAATAGTGCGCAGATACATGGAGAAGACTCTGCGCGACTTTTTGAAGGTGGGGTGCTCGGCGGTGCAGCTCGTGCCTAACGCAGCCGGCAACAGCATCATCGGTCTCAACACTATCAACAGCGAACACTTTCGCTTTACGGAGCCGTCAGATGCACTCGGTTCGCAGAACTGCGTAGTCAGCGGATCATGGGATTTGTCGCCGTCGAGCTACACGGTACTACCGCTGCTCAACGACTACTCGCCAGAGAATCACGCTGAGCTGTTGCGCTTCATGGGCAAGCTGAAGCAGGGCATGGTCTACCCGGTGCGCGACTCCTGGTCTAACGACGACATCTACGGCGAACCGATTTGGTGGCCAGCGTATGTTGCAGGCTGGGTTGATATCGCTCACCTCGTGCCGCAGTTCCTGAAGAAGGCGTACAAAAACCAGACAACCTGGAAGTGGCACGTACAGATACCTTACTCGTATTGGGATAAGAAATTCCCTGCCGCCGACTTCAAAAACAATCCGGAGCTACGCAAGGCTGCTATCAACAAGTACATGGATGAGATCGAGCGCAACCTGCTCGGCGCGCAGAATGCAGAGAAGCCTATCTTCACGAACTACGCCGTGAACGAGATGAACGGTCGCATCGAGGAGGAGTGGAAGATCACTCCGCTCTCTAATAAATACTCGGCAGGGCAAGAGAATCTCGTGACATCGGCTGCTGCCAACTCGGAGATACTCTTCGCACTCATGGTGAACCCTAACGTGCTGGGCGCAGGCATGCCGGGCGGTTCGTATGCAGGCAACCAGGGCGGCTCGAACATACGCGAGGCGTTCCTCGTAAACATAGCCAACTCGTGGATAGACCGCCAGAACCTGCTCGATCCTCTGCAGCTGTATCTGCAGCTCAACGGCGTGCCTGACGACGTGCAGCTGCGCTACCGCAACACTATACTGACCACGCTCGACACCGGAGCTGGCACATCACACCAATTATCTTAAAACTTTAAGACTATGCTATTTTCTAAAGAAAAATGGGATAACGGCAAGCAGATTTCGCCTTTTGTGCCCGTATCATCATCGCTGTCTTTTCAAAAGATGCAGGCGCCGCTCGATGGTGCGGAGCAGCAGTTTCTGCGTCCGCTCGTCGGCGACGCCATGACCGACCGCATCCAGTCCGTCTGCGACAACATGCCCGAGGGCGACGTGCTCGCTCCGCAACTGCTGCAGATTGCTCGACGCGCTGTCGCAAACCTCGCCTTCTGGCACGACTTCGACGCTCTCAACCTACGCATTACAGACCAAGGCTTCCAGCGTCAGGGTTCGGGCGACTGGCAGGGCGCATACAAGTACCAAGAGGACAACCTGCGCGCCACATTCAAGAACCGCGGTTTTAACGCCCTCGACTTTCTGCTCGACTTCCTCGACGATCATCTCGACGTTTATCCGGAGTACAAGCAGTCGAAGTGCTACACCGACCGCAGCTGTGCCATCGTGCGCTCTCCGCGTGAGGCGAACCAATTCGTGTTTATCAACTCGTCGCACATAGTGTTCATGCGCCTGCAGACAGAATTCCGCACCGTAGAGGAGTACGACCTCTGCGCCATCCTCGGCGAAGATCTCTACAAGCGACTGCGCCGCTGGCTTGACGGCTCCGAAGAGTTCCCGGAGTGCATCTGCACGCTCAACCAGTTCCGCCTCGCCTGCGCCGACTACGTTGTCAAAAAGGCTGCTGCACGCCTGATGCGCCAGACAGGCACGCTAACCGAGCGCGGTTTGTATTTCGAGGCTATCACAGCAGGCAGCTACGGCAATGAGACCATGTCGCAGGCTTCTGACAAACAGATAGGCGACCGCTGCGCTCTTGCAGAGGTTGACGCACATCGAGCCGAAGCCTCGCTCAAGGCATTCATTAAAAATTATATGGGCGACGTTGTCGGGTGGCAGACAAGCACCGGACCGCTGCGCGACAATGACGACAAAAACGCTTTCTTTACTATGTAGGCAAATATGAAGCATATCAAAGTGACATTCGGCAAGAAGGTATACGAGCATGATATACCGACGCGGTGGGATGAGCTCGACGCCGAGGGCTTGAAGCTGGCAGCGAGAATATGGTCGGGCGCAGTGCCGCGCGATGTGCTCCTCGCGCAGTTCTTCGGTTTGCCCGATAAGGTGGTTGAGTCTATCGACGACTACATGGTCTACTGCCTCATGCAGCTCACGACGTGGCTGCAACGCCTCGACGACGATGTTGACAACTTCAAGATAGAGCAGCTGCCAGATACCGAATACCTATCACCTGGTCCGCGTCTGAGCGGCTGCACGCTTGAGCAGTTTATGATAGCCGACACCAACTTTCAGCGATATTCTATAAGCCAAGATGCAGATCATCTTACTTACTTCATCGCTTCGCTCTACAATGCGAAGGCGCGAAGCAAAAACAACATGGAGCAGAAGATCGCAACAGTAGAGCAGCTACCTGAAGATGTGCGCCAAGCGGTATTCCTGAACTTTATTCTTATACGCCGATGGCTCTCGCGCTCGTACCCTCACCTCTTTCCGCCTGCGCAAGCTGATGACGAGGAAGAGGAGGAGACCGACAAACAGCCGAAAAAGCCTCGCCCTACAGACTGGCTCGCCATCTTCGACGCGTTCATGGGCGACGACGTTGCGTTCATCGACCGCTACAAGCGGCTTCCTGCTCTCGATGCTTTTCGACTGATGAACCGGCGAATAAGACAGTCAAAACAACCTCAATAACACAGAAAAGTATGACAATACAAACCGTTGCAAAATATCTTGAGCAGCTGTGCAGAGAGCACTCGCTTGTCAATCATTCAGACGATGCACCGCATTTTGTAAACCTCAACGACGATAAGCGCAACACTTCGTTGGTTCAAGAGCTTCGCTACCCGGCTGTGTACTTCGAGTCGACAGACTTCCAGATTGAAGCATCGTCAACATCCGTGTCGCGCAACTATACGTGCCATATCGAGGTGCTTGTCCACGTCACCGATACAGGCGATTATGCTGAGGTGGAGCGGGCATTGTCCGATTCTTCACAGATTATTACTGATATCTTTGTACGTATGATGCATGACCGTGTGGGGCGTAAGCCTGAGCACAAATGGCTGCTCTCGCTCATTCCTTCATCGCCGATTAAGGTTCTGCCTATACAGAATGCAGAGAACGCCCTGTACGGCTGTCTGGCAGAGTTCTCCGTGTCTTTGTCTGACTGCATCAACGATAGTTTAAACAATTTCAAATCAATAAATAATGGCTAAAACATACGACATACTTACATCGCAAGCCGAAACCATCCGCACCAATACGCTCCCGAACTCCAATACGGCAGGGCTTGTCGGCCAGATGCTCAAAGACATCATTGAAAAGGTGAGTGAGGTGAACACCTCGTCGTCGGGGGCGGTCACTGCCATCAACGTCAGCCCTACAGCTGACGCCAATAGCGTCATACTGACACTTTCCGTCCGGGCGGGCGAGAAGGTGAATCTGCAAGTTGTGAACTTGCCGGTTGTCAGTGCTTCTGCTGCTGGTGTCATCACTCCTGCGCAGATGTCCTCAATAACAAGCTCGCTCAATACAATGTCGCGGTCTATTCTTGAGATTTCTAATAACTATAACGCTCAGAAGAAGACCGTTGACGGGTTGCAGGACAGCATACAGACATTAACTGACGAGATAGAGATTCTCAAGAATTCTGCTGTGACGTTTTACGGCACTGTCATGGTGACTGCGCTCAAGATGTCCTCTATATATTATTCTACAGACGAGAACTGTAGGGTCGTATACAACCTTAAAGAGAAGGTTTTTGTTCTTGAGGTTGATAAAGGTACGACTTCTTACTATAACAACTGGCGTGACGGTGATGCTTTCGGCAAAGCGACATTGGCCGGGCGTGTGCCTCGCAGCGGCAAGATGTATGTGAACGTGAGCGAACAGCGTTCTTACGTCTGGTGTGACGATGAACTTATTCTTGTCGGTACCGACTTGGAGCTTGGGCATGAACAAGACACAGCGTTTCCGGGCGATGAGGGCGCAGACATGAAGGAGCGTCTGGGCACTGCCGAAGAGAATCTTAAAGCTTTCATTGATAGCAAGGGTGTTGAGGGCGGTATCGCTCCGCTTGACATTAACGGCATTGTTCCTGAGAATTATCTGCCTGACATGCGTACTCCCATAGATGTTATTCAGACTCGTCTCGGGCTGGTTCCTTTCGTCAATGTTAGCAGACTGGTCGGCGGCAACTACACGCTCGAAACAGCCATTGACCGCATTTACAGAACAACGTCTATTCGAGACCTTGTTGTTCCTGGTCTGATGATAACCTATCGAAAAGACTCTACACATTGGGAAATCAAGCAGTATACTTCCGACTATACGTCTGAGGCGGACTTCCGTGATACTGAGAAATGGCAGGATGTGGGCGGTGGCGGTACGTCGTCATCTGTGTTCAACCCTACTGTCTCTTATCCCATCAGCGGCTTTTATGCCCTCTATGATCCCGACAATGCAAAGGCGTCTGCCGTTGATGTGGCGTGGAATGCGGGCAAGGTGTCGTTTGGTTTGCTGCTCACTATTCAGGTTTCCAAGAAGATTTGGAAGACCTATCAGTACATAGGCACTTCGCTTACCATCGGTGCTTGGCAGGACCCGGCGAACTGGCAAGATTTCGGGTCTCTCGCTGCCGGTTCTGAGACCTACATCAACATCAACAATCTCATCGATGGCAATGGCAAGGTGGTTTATTATACGCTCAGCAGTGCGGTGGCTGCTCTCATCAGTTATCAACAGAGTACGGCTGTCAACTATATCAAGCGTGGTCTTATTATCTCTTTTCTTTCCGAGGCTAACAAGACGAGGTCGTTCCAGTTCCATGGCGACAACATCGCTGACGCATCCAAGACTGATACGGGTGCAACTTTGTGGCGTGAGTTCGGCAAAAGCGAGGACATCAACCTTTCTGATACTCCCGTCAAAGATGGCAAAGATCCTTACAGCACGGGGGGCGCATACACCAACACGCCGACTGACATCGATATTGTCGAGGAGGATGGCGGCGTCTACAAGTTTGCGCTCACCAATGCCGACGGCGACCAAATCGGCGAACAGCGCCAGATTGTCATCAAGGGCGGTGGCGGTGCGGTCCAGGCTACGACCGTCAGCATTGCGCTGAAGATGTCGACGGTCTATGGTGCTGTGGGCTCGAAAATGACGATTGAGGCTGCTATTATGTCGGTGACTTCTACTCCTTCAGGTGACTCGCTCAACTCCATAACACGTGTTGACCTCGTTGACCGCTCAACTAATGCTGTTCTGCAGACGCTTAATGTCAACACTGAGTCGTCGGCTAATCTTACAGACGATTTCAAATTCAAAATTGATATATCCGAGTATTTTGCAACTACTGCAGGTTCGCGCTCGTTCCGTATCGTGGCTTACGATGACGGCGACCACTCAGGCAACAAGAACGTGTCGGCTGTGGGTGTTGATGCTACTGTTGTGTCGCAACAGACGCTCAACTATACTTCGTCGACGGTGCTGAAGGTGAATGGTGCTGCTGTGTCTGTACCTCTTTATTCCTTCCCCAACAATGCGTCATCTAAGGGTATTAAGGCAACTGTTGAGATGTACTATAGTGGTGCTTGGCACACCATCGACGAGACTGTGGTTACTGACGTGTTTACTCATGCCGTCAACCTCGACCCTAAAGCTCTTGGCCTGACACATGGCTCGTACCCGTTGCGTATTCATGGTGTTGACGTGGCTTCGGGCGTATCTGGCAACTGGCTGTACTCCGGCATCATGGTCGTTAACGAGGCTGATGACACGCCTCTCGTTGTCATGCGTTGGTCTGATGACGGCACACAGACGAGAAAATTGTTTCAGACCGTGTCTGTGGATGTGGCTGCATACACTTCCGGTAAGACCAAGACGGCTGTTGGTGTCATGATGCAGGTGGGCGAAAACGCTGCTACAGTTATAGCTCAGCAGCAGATGTCTCGCGATCGTACTTATACCGTGACCAAGCGTCTGTCTGGTATGTCTGTCGGTAGCCAGCTCAAGTTCTACGCTATGTCGGGCGATGTGCGCTCAGCGGCATACGATATTACAGTTGCGGGGTCTATTATACCTATCGAGACTACTGCAGGTGCCATCTTTGACATTGATATGTCATCGCGCTCTAACAGCGACTCTGACAAGACCATCTCTGACAATGGGGTGAACATTGAGGTTAGTGGCGCCAACTACACCACTAACGGGTTCGTGCGTGACAACTATGGTTCTGACGATTACGGGCAGACTGACGCTAACGGCAATCCGCTCGGTCGCATGGCTCTGCGTATAGCCGAGAATGTCACGGCAAAGTGTGATTTCAAACCTTGGAGCAACGCCTCGACCGAAACGACGGGCATGGCTCTCTCGTTTACCATCAAGCCAGCCAATGTCGCCGACTCTACGGCTCGCCTTATCGACGCGCTTGGCGACGGGCAGATCGGTTTCTACGTTACCGGCGATAAGGTTGTGTTCACGTGCGACGGCGAGCAGTCGACAATGTATACGGCCACCATGCCGCTTAAAGCGGAGAAGGTGACACGTGTTGATATCGTCATAGAACCTTCAGCGGTCGCACCGTATCAAGGCATCGGTGTTGTCAAGATTTTCGGTGATGGCGAGGAGCGTGCTGCTTGCGCCTATTCCAAGAATGCGCTGCCGATGAATGACAATATCATCCGCTTCGACGGCACGCTGGCTGATCTCTACCTATACCAGCTGACGGCATGGCGCACTTACTATCAGTTCCGCCAAGCCTTCAACAACTACCTTGCAGCCATGCCGGATACCGACGCTATGGTCAAGGAGTACGAGGCGAACGACGTGATGGCGAGCCAAACAGCCGAGAACACCACCAAAGACCGACCGACTATAGAGGCTTGCAAGAAGGCTGGTCTCTGTGTGATGGTGATGGTGAAGAACAAGAACACGGCTGACACCGAAGACCAATATCCGGGATATCTCGATACGCTCGACGGCGACAAGAAGACGAAGCGCATACTTGACTTCTACCTCTATTTCCCCGACCGTCCTTGGCAGGACTGCTACATCGAGGGTGCAACGACATCTAACCAGGGTACGACATCGTCGATGCGTCCTGACAAGAATAAGAAGATTAAGACGAAGTCGGCCAAGATTACTTTGCTGCACAAGCGCGAGGAGTTTAGCGGTGCTGACCTCGCTAAGTATGACGACGCTCTTGCCAATGCCAAGAAGTCGAAGATAAAGGTACTTGAGACTTCTGTGCCGACTAACATCATCACCTTTAAGGTTGACTACTCTGACTGTACGGGCGCGAACAATGGTGCGTCGTGTGAGCTTAACAATCGACTGATTCGTGCTCTCGGTGCTGAATACATGCAGCCGTCGCAGAATGCCTACACTGGCAAGGCAGAGATTAATCCGTCGATAGCGAGCGTGCCGTGTGCCTTCTTCCGCACCGACAAGTATTCGCCAGATGCTACCAACCCGGCTTATGCCTACTTCCACGTCAAGGCCAACCTTAACGAGGATAAGGGCGACGCCAAGGTGTTTGGCTTCGAGGGCGTAGACGGCTACAACAAGAGCTGCATGAACTATGGCGACTTCAAGGAACTTGTTGCCGAACGCGACCAAGACTTCAATGAGTTTAAGGCTCAGACGCTTGCCAACACGTCTAAGCTGCAGGCGGACGATATATACATGCTGTCGGAGTTCTGCGGTCCGAAGACTGCCTTCATTGAGAATGACGGCACTGGCCACTTTGTTGAGACGAGCGAGGTGGCTGACGCTTTGGTGATAGAGCGGACACTTGCCGAGCTACTATCGGCTGACGTGAAGAGCTATGACTGGAGCGAGGTATACAAGACGAGTGACGGCAAGTATGCCAAGTATGAGGGTGGCAAATGGAAGGAGACAACCGGCTCGATGACCTACGACAAGACGACCAAGCGCTGGCAGGTGACGGGCAGGGTGCTCAACCCGACACAATGCTACGAGCACCTGAAGTACAACGGTCTTAACTGGTATCAGGGTGTGAACTCGGTAGACGACATGCTGCGTCTTGACCCTGCTACGGGCAAGCCGATTTGGCTGTCGCATTTTGAAAGTCGCTATCCTGACGATGACAATCTGAACGCTCTGTACGAGAGTGGCAAGAAGGTGCCGTACTACTTCTATGAGAACTTGATGTGGATGCAGCAATGCAACCCCCACCTTACTGAGGCTGACGGCAATATAACGCTTGACGGCAAGACTGTGCCAGGCACTCGTGCTAACCGCGCCAAGAAGTTTGCCCATGAGATGCACCGCTACTGGAGGGTGAAGCCTGCGCTGTACTACTACATACTGACAGACTACGAGAATGCTGTTGACCAGCGGTCCAAGAACATGATGCAGACCTTCATGCTATGTGAGGATGGTGTGATACGTTCTGACTTCAACAACTGGTATGACGGCGACTGTACGCTGGGTGCCGACAACGACTGCGCCCTTACTATTTCGGCATTGCTCAATCCACTACTGGTAGGCGAGGGCGAAGAGGGCAGACTGTACCAGGGCTGGGACAGCGTGTTCTTCCAGCGGCTCAATGAGAACCCCGTTATTTGGCTTGACGACTACAAAGAGGGCGACGATAAGAGTGGCTACACCGACAAATCGCGTTTCGTGACGCTGCATGATGTGGCTGATGAGATGCGTAAGGCTGTGGACAAGCAGGGTCTGAAGGTGTTTTCTTACGACGGTCTTTATCAGATATGGATGACAAAACGCATCCTGAAGTGGGCTAAGGTGATTTCGTCGTTTGACGGCGAGCGTAAGTATATCCAGCACTCTAAGGCGAGCGCCAACTACTTCTTCGCCTTGCATGGCTTACGTCTCGACGATATGCCAGAATATATCAAGACTCGCTTCGCCTATCGCGACGGTTACTACCAGGTGGGTGATCTGTACACTAAGCCGATGAAGATGCGTGCGTCGGGCAAAGCGATCACTGTGAGCATCACGGCGGCTAAAGACGGTTTCTTCGGCATCGGCGAGGATCGCGCAGATACCGCAGCAGACTCTACTTATCTCAAGAGAGGCAAGAGCTATACGTTCTTCAATGACAGTCCGCGCAGTTATTCCGAGTCGGGTACCATGTTGTACGTCTTCGGTGCTGCTTCGCTCGCATCACTGGACATCAGTGCTGCTACGCCGAAGTCGCAGGGCTGGGATATACAGTACTGTAAATTGCTGCAGCATCTTGTTGTCGGCGATGCTGACTACGTTCCATACACTGTCGATGGCACGCTTGACACGCTCAACCTCGGCAACATGCCTTTCCTTCAGTCGCTTGACGTGCGCAACACGCTCGTCGCATCCGTTGACGCGAGCATGTGTCCTCGCCTTACGAGCATCAAGGCTGACGGCAGTCGTGTGCAGAGTGTCGAGGTTGCAGAGACGTCGCCAATCACTGAACTTACGCTTCCGGCGACGCTCAAGACTGTCAAGTTTATCAACTTGCCGAACCTAAGCTACACGCTGACAGGTGGCAACCTTCAGATTGCATCTCTCGCCAATGTGCAGACACTGCGCATCGAGCATTGCAATGAGATAGAGCCGTTGACAATGCTTCAGCGTGTTGTTGACGCTCAGACGGGCAACCGTCAGCTTACTGCCATCCGAGTGGTTCAGACGCTTTCTGGTGACGGTTCGCTGCTTGCCTTGTTACTGACTCTTGGCGTGCGCGGCATTACCGAAGACGGCAAGTTGCAAGACAAACCGGTTGTCGAGAGTGACTATCAGCTTACTCGTGTGCGAGAGCAGTCGTACATAGACGACCTCACTCAGCACATCGAGGGTCTTACGATAGTCATGTCTATCATGGCTTATATTAATGCTGTTATTGATTTCCTCGGCGAACAATACTCCGGCGAGGCAGAAGTTGAAGATGTCAGTCTTGACAATATCAACGACTACCTGAAGCAGTACAACGGTGAGACTTATGATGACTACTACAATCGTCTGGCTGAAGCCGATGATGATATTCTTAACATTATTGACAAATAACAAAATGGCAAGCAATCAACAAAACATTACTGGCCTCCTGCTCGCTAAACGCGAGCAGGTTAAGGCTCTTCAAGACTTGGGTTTTGCCGATATTTCCGAGTCTTCACGCGCTTCGCTCTTTGCAGAGCGTATTCGTTGGGCTGCAGGGCTGCTCGACATTCGTGTGGCTGCTGACCGCAAACGTGACGGCAAGAAATTCTACTTCACTGTCGAGGAGTGGCAGACCATTGACAATGCCGGGCGGTCAGAGGAGTTTGCACGGCGTGGCGTTCGCATCAGGGCAGACGGTCTTTCGTTCGTCATGTCTCTGCAGTATTACGCTGACAAGACATGGGGTTCACGGTCTTCTGTCAGTGACCTTGCGTCTTTTGACGGTCGTGCCGGTGCCTGGTCGCATCAGGATGTTGCTCGATTCAACCGAGCAATACTTGACTATTATGCCGACAAGAACGCCGATGGCGTCATCGGCGCCCCTGCAGCTGAAGCTGCAAATGGCTATCATGCGTATCTCGAAGATGACGGGGTCATGGTGAATGGTGTCGCTATAGATGACCAGACATCATGGATGCTGCCTGACGTTGCGCAGGCGTTTGTTATCTATCACAACCGCAAGGCTATTGACACGGTCATTGCTCAGGTTTGGGGTCATGCTTTTACGCTTGACAAGACAGGTGGCGCAATATGGACCTGCGTGCAAGTCAACGGCGGTATGGCTTACCGTGTATCGGTGTTTAGCGGTAGTGTCTATTATACAAACAAGACAGACAAGTATATGGTAATACCTATTTCTGAAGAGTAATTATGGATAATGCAAATAACAGTTCGATTATTCTCGGTCTTAACAAACAAGACCAGATTAAAGCTCTACGCGATGTCGGCTTTACAGACATCGCTGACAATGCTACGTGGTCTGACATCGTTAATCACATGAGGTGGGCCGGTGGTCTGCGCGACCTGCAAGTGGCTACATATCTCAAGACCTCGCTCAGAGACCCGTCGCCACTAAGGTCTTATTTCTCTGAAGACCAATGGCAGACGATGACCGTGAACGAGAGGTCAAAGTTTGTTCCGTTCGGCGTGGCCATACGTGCTGAGCGCATGGCTTTCGTGTTATCGCTTCAAAACGCCAAATCAGACTCTACCATTCGTTTTGCGTGGGGTCCTACGAACATCAATGTGCCCGGTCTTAAAGATTTTAGTAACAAAAACGAGGGGGTGTTCGAAGATGTTGACGGCGAGGCTAACACCGACCTTATTCTTGCATGTGCCAAGGAGCAAGGGGCCAGCTTTCCTGCCGCTACCGTTGCGCGGTCTTATAAGGCTTTCACTAAGGCTGCTGACAGCACGGCTATCGACGACCCGACCAAATGGTCGCTTCCAGCCTACGGCCAGTTGCGCTTGCAATATAAATACCGTGAAGAGACAAGAAGGTTTTTAACAAACAATTTCGGTTCTTTATATTCTTTAACACTTGACTGGCATTGGAGTAGTACTGAGTGGGATGCTGGTTTCGCTTGGATCGTAGACCTCTACTACGGCTACGGCAACTACGGCACCAAGTCATACACGGGCTTCGTCCGCCCGGTGGCAGCATATTAGCTCTTCAACCCTTTAACTCTTTAACTATCAGATAGTTATAAAAATTCGCTTTGTGGCTGTATGTCTAATCAGCCGCGAAGCGGCTTTTTTTTATTAATAAAAATTAATAAACAGGGGTATAATAAGTTTGTTAATTTTTAGTTAATATTATTATGGCTAATCAACGTCTTGCACAAACACTCCCTATATACAAACAGACTTACGAGCTGCTGCTGTTGATAGTTCGCGCTCGCAAGCAGTTCTCCCGAGAATACAGATATGATCTCGGGAGCCACCTCTTCGAGTCTGCGCTTCGCTGTCTTGAGCTTATACAAAAAGCCAACACAGCGATTCCGGCACCCGACTATTTGCCTCAGTTCGAGGGCGAAGCAAACAAGTCGGCCAATGGCTTGATAAGGTTGGCGTGTCTGTTTATAGACGAGTGGCGCAATCGTCGTACAAGCCGTAGACAATATCTCGAGGAGTTTATCGTAGAGTTCGGCACTGTCAAGATGCTGATCGGAGTATGCAAAGAGCTGGAGCAGATAACCAATTCCACAGCAGCGCAGATGGCTGTTCTTACCGAGAGTATCGGTAGACAAGCTACTGCATGGAAGAAGACTGCACAGTAGCCAGAGTCATAATTCTCAACATCAGGGCATTATGAGTGAGCAATATTTTTCTTTATATGGGTCGCTCTCTTCTTCGCTTGAGGGAGAAAAGAATTACATAGTAGCGACAGCGAGTGAGTGGGATGCTGGTAACGCTTGGAACGTAAACCTCAACAACGGCAACGGCAACAACAACAACAAGACAAACACGGGCTTCGTCCGCCCGGTGGCAGCATATCAAGATTATGTCTACAACACTCCGACTTCGTTTTTCGATGCCGCAGAGTCCTGCGACAAGAACAAACGGTCATCTGCTGATTGCATCGAATTCTCCTTAGATGCTTCCGACAATATTGTCCGTCTGTGGCGCGACGCTGTAACATTAAGTTATGAGCCGTCGCCCTCAGACGTTTTTATTGTACCTTATCCAGTCAAACGTGAGGTTTTTGGCGCCCAATACCGTGACCGTGTCGTTCATCACTGGATAGCAGAGCGCATAGATCCATTGCTTGAAGCAAGGTTTAAACGACAATATAACGTTTCAAAAAATTGTCGTAAGGGTTTTGGCTGCCTTACGGCAGTGAAGTCTCTCGCTTCTAAAATCTACAGCATTACCGAGGGTTATACTAAAGATGTTATTGTTATACGACTTGACATCAAGGGCTTCTTTATGTCTATTGATAAAGATATTTTATGGTGGATGTATGAGGACCTTATCATGGCTGACTATCATAAACCGGACAAAGACCTGCTTCTCTATCTGCTTCATAAGACCATTTATGACGCTCCGCAACATCATTTCATCCGTAGGTCTCCAAGGTCTGCTTGGGACGATTTGCCTTCGGACAAATCGTTAATGGGCAATGATCCTCGCATAGGTATAGCTATAGGCAAGCTGCCTTCACAGCTTTCAGCCAATTTCTACATGTCTGTGCTTGTTGATTATCTTCTTAACGAACTCAAAGTTGAAGAGCTTGAGATGTTCATGGACGATTTCGTCATTCTTGACTCCAAGGGGTTCGAGCATGCACGTGCTATGGTGTCTAAAATAAAGGTATTCTGTAAAGATGTGTTACACATCAATCTTCATCCCAAAAAGATTTACATACAGCCTTATCAGCATGGTGTGCTCTATGTCGGTGCAATGATTAAGCCTAACCGTATATACATTTCTAAACGTACACTCGGTGCTGCTTATCGACGCATACACTTTTACAACAGCAAACTGCAAGCGGGCGAGGGCGAACAGTGGGCAGAGAGGTTCGTGGCCACTATTAACAGTTATCTCGGCTTGATGATTCATTATAACACATACAACAAGCGCAAGAAGCTGATTTCGTTGTTCGATAGAGGGTGGTATAAATACATCTATGTCGAGGGGCATTTCAAAAAAATTGTGCTACGAAAGCAATTCAGACCTATTCAGAAAATTAAAAAGCAAATAAAAAATGGCAATCACAAACAATTCTTCATGCCAGAACTCGAGATGGAAGTGGGTTCCAATACAGCAACTTCCAAGCGGGGACTGGCTGTTATTTATCCGGATGGAGCACATCATCGAAGACACATACGAAATAGAGGTGAAATACCACCGCGTGGAATACTTCCACCGCCCGACGCTTGACGACATCAAGCGTACATGTCATCGCATAGCTATGTGCTATCTCGGTGAGATCAACTACAATCCAGAGAAGTTTGACTTTTCGCCTTATATGGTTTATTGATGTCCGACTGCAGGTCTGCTTTATGGGATATATTTGCATGAACTAATTTTATAATGTTATGCGCAAAATCAATCTCATCATCATTCATTGCACAGCAACTATCGAGGGCAAGGATTTTACTGTTGCCGACATCGACGCATGGCATCGACGTCGACACTTCAACGGCATCGGGTATCACTATGTCGTGTATCGTGACGGCACTGTACACGAAGGTCGACCGGTTGCCAAGGTCGGCGCCCATTGTGCAGGCCATAACGCCAACAGCATCGGTGTGTGCTATGTCGGCGGCGTCGATGACAAACAGCAGCCAAAGGATACACGCACGCCCGCTCAGCGCGACGCTCTTGTCAATCTGCTCATGCGTCTAAAGCGTCAGTATCCTGCCGCCGTCATACGCGGTCATCGTGACTTCTCAACGAAGGCGTGCCCGTCGTTCGACGCTACATCGGAGTACGCTGACATTTCTAAAATGTGATGTTTATGACAAAGTTCGACAGCAGCAATGCTTCAATAATGTCCGCAAACGAGTTTAATCAACGCGTGAAAGATTGGGGCGAGACCGTCCGTTCTCGCTCGCTCGGTACGCTTGTTGCGGAGACTAATGTGTATAGCGGCGAACTTCGGTCTCGACTGAAGTCTGCCACTAATACGGCGCGCGACGATGGCTTGGCTCATGCCGTAGCCTTCAAGTTTGTCCGCTACGGCGTATTCGTCGCCTACGGCGTAGGTAACGGTTATATCAGGCTCAATGGCAGAGTTGTGCGCGGTTCGCACAATCCGAACCGTCACGTTCCTCCAGGTCCGATTCGCCGAAGACCGGTAGATTGGCTTGACAAGAACGTCGAACAGCAGATGCAGGGCCTTGCAGACATCGCCGCTGAATACTATGGCGACCGAGCAGCCAAAGACGTGCTCGAACAAATAGACCGCGTGACAATTGTCAAAAAACAGCATTAAAAAAGGCAGGGAGCTTGATTGTTTAGCTCTCTGCCTTTTTTAGTGCTGCAGACCTTACCAACTGTGATTTTTTTGCAGATATTCTTTTGTTTTACCTGTAAACACCCATTTATTATCATCGTTGAGTATAAGGTCTTTTTCTTTCATTTTCTTACGTAACTCGGGGTCGTGTACGTCGTTTTTACAATATCGTGGCACCCATCGCCAATCACGGTACACCATATCCCGTTTCTTCATTTCCTGACATAGGAGTAGCGGGTAGCCGATGCTCAAGGCTTCCTTAAATTCGGGATATTTTCTGCCAAGGTCGTCATCACACATTTTATTAACTGCCTTGCCTGTGCTTCTCACGAGAAAAACAATTAGCAACACAACTACTAAAATCATGGCTTGTGTCTGAGTTAGATGATACATAATTGTCGTTTATAGGGTTATTTGTATTTGCAGTAAAGTTAATGTTTTTTTTCGATATATGCAAGTTTTTGCATGCTTTAATTTGCGTCCTTTGCCAAGATGTTTTTATAGTCTATTTTTGTACCCGTTAATATTGTTTTTATGGCTAAAACTTATAATCGCACAGTCAAGGTTTTTATTGACGGCACAGAGGTAGAGGGTACTATCCCTGTTATCCAGAAGCGCATTCGTGAACTTACACGCGATGTCAAGAAAATGACTATCGGCACCCAAGAGTATAATGATAAAGTCAAGGAGATTGCACAACTCAATTCTATCCTTGCTGAGCACAAGCGTGCCGTGCGCGGTGTCGTTGAGGAGTCGCAGTCGCTCGGCAAGCGGCTCGGCAATTTGGCTGACTTTTTCAATAAGTGGTACTACTCCCTTCAGACAGGCCTCGATGCTCTCGGTGGTGCTACTACTAAAATCCGCCAAAGTGTCAATGATTACGCTGACATGGAAGAGTCGATGGCGGATGTACGCAAATACACTGGACAAACGGCGACCCAAGTGCGCGAAATGAACGAGGATTTCAAGCGCTTGGATACACGTACGACTCGTGATCAACTTAACGCTCTTGCTGGTTCTGCGGGTCGTCTTGGTATCACCAACAAAAAAGCAATCGAAGAATTTGTCGATGGAGCTGATAAAATCAAAGGGGCACTTAAAGATGATCTTGGCCCAGGCGCAGTTGATAAGGTAGGCAAGCTCGCACAAATGTTTGGTGAGGATAAAAAGAAGGGTTTGCGTGGTGCAATGCTTGCTACGGGTTCTGCGGTCAACGACCTTGCTCAATCTTCATCAGCTAACGCTGGTTACATTGTTGACTTTACCGCAGATCTTTCAGGCGTAGCTATTCAGGCTGGCATGACACAATCTCAGATTATGGGTCTTGCGTCCGCCCTCGACCAGAACATGCAGGAAGAGGCGACAGCTTCCACTGTATTCTCACAGTTGATTACAAAAATGTATCAGGAACCGGCACGTTTTGCTGCTCTTGCAGGTGTAGATGTCAAGAACTTCACCAATTTGCTAAAGACGGATGCTAACGAAGCTTTATTACGCTTCCTATCTGCCATGAAGTCAACTGGTGGTTTTGAAAAGATGGCACCGCTTTTTTCAGAGATGAAGCTTGAAGGCACACGTGCAGTTGGCGTCCTATCATCTGTTGCAACACATCTTGATCAGGTGCGCGAGGCACAAGCCGTTGCTAATGATGCGTACAGCAAAGGCACTAGTATTCTTGATGAGTTTGATGTACAAAACTCTACAGTTCAGGCTGGTATTGACAAGGCTAAAAAACAATTTCATGAACTAAGCATTGAACTTGGTGAGAAACTCTTACCACTTGTTCAGCACGGCATTACTGCAGGTTCTTTGCTCGTCAGAGTCATGAAGATTATATATCAAGTCGGTGAGTTTATTGCAAAACACGCCGTTGCAATATCAGCTGTGGCAGCTTCGCTAATGTTATACAATGGGGTGCTTACACTAACAATAATAAAAACCAAGTTATACAATGCTTACCTACGGGTTGCCATAGCTCTTGATACTGCATATAGAGCAACTATGACGCTCACACGTTCGGCAATGGTAGCTCTACATGCCGTATGGGCTTTGCTAACCAGAGGCGTGCAAGGCTACATCGTTGTAATGCGTGCTGCTCGTCTGGCGAGCCTAACAAACCCATGGACAGCTCTCGCGACGGTGCTTTCAGTTGTGGGCGTCGCCATATACTCTGCCACAAAAGCTTGGCAAGCGCACAAACAAGCCATACACGACAACCTTCAGGAGGTCAAAGAGGCTAACGCTATTAAAAAGCAGCAAGCCGAGATTGACAAGAGGGTAGCTGAGAGCCATATTGAGGAGAAGACACGCATTGCGCAGCTTAACAAAATTATCCATTCTAACGCTTTTTCCATTAATGAACGCAGGGCTGCCATCGCTGCTTTGCAGAGAATCGTGCCTTCGTATCATGCTAAAATATCAAATGAGGGCAAGCTTTACAACGACAACATAAAGACCGTCAAAGAATATATCAAACAGCTCGACAAGCTTGCCATGGCGCAGGCTATCAACGAGCAGAAAGTTGATATAGCACGCGAAGAACTTGCCCTCAAGCAAAAAGAGCAGAAGATACGTTTTTCTATTAAATCTGTTAATGCAGAAATAGAGGCTCATCCTGAAGTTTACAAAGAGTACAAGTATCATTCTGGTGGTCGGACAACAAGGGGCGTTTCGGCTGCGCTAGCTAAGAAAGAGCGGGAGCGAGGCATTCACGAAGGCCGTTTAAATGCGAACCTGAGCCAACAGAGAGTTCTCGCTGCGCGAAAGAGGGCCTTAGATAAGACTGTTAATGGTGACAAAGAACTGCGAAGTGCGCTTGCAAGCGTGGTAACAGAGGGCGGTTCTGAATCTTTGGGTAAAAACAATGACAACAAACCCGGCCATTACGTCTCGTCATCGCACGAAAGCACCAAGCCTGACCCTGAAGTCGAACGCCAAAAGCTCGTTCAGAAAAAACTCGACTCTATCACTGTAGAGTACGAGAACAAACGCACACAGGCCAAGCAAGCTTACCTCGACGGCTCTATTGCCACACAAGAAGACTATAACCGTAAGGTTGAAGACCTTGAGCTCGAAGAGCTTAACAAAAAACTTGAGGTCGCTGATCTTGAGCCGAAGAAGCGTGCCGAGATAGAAAAAAAGGTTCTTGACTACAAGGTGAAACTTTACGACCAACTCCACGAAATTGAACAGTCATTCGGTGATACCGAGGCGGAGCAGCTCGCTCATGAGCTCGACACTATTAAGCAAAAGTACGACCATGACCTCGCGCTACTTGAGAATCTTCATGACAAGAAGATTATCAGCGAGGAGGTTTACCAGGCAGACCTTAAGAAGCTTAAAGAGCGGTTTACGGCAGAAACTGACAAAGCCAACAAAGAGTCGAACAGCAGGCTCATCAGTGATGCGAAGACAACATTTGACGAGCTTATGGAGAGTCAACGCAAGACCAATGTTAAAGCAGGCTATCTCGACGAGCAGAGTCAAGAGAATAGATCAAAGGCTTGGCAAGAGTACCTTCAGAAACTCCTCGATGACACAAAACTTACTGCCGAACAGCGCCAAGCTATTCAGCAGGAGATAGACAACGCAGAGCTCGAGCAAACAGAAGCCTCCCTTAAACGCAAGCAAGAGCTTACGCAAAAATACAATGACATCATCTGTGAGGCTATCGTATCTGCAGGCCAGCAGCTCGGAGAGCAGATGAGCAAAGTTCTTCAAGGCGAGAGAGCTCAATTTAAAGATTTCCTGCGTGGTATTCTGTCTTTAATCATTGATGCGCTGGAGAAAACCATTCTTGCGGCACGTGCGGCTTCCATAGCCAAGAATGTCAGTACCCTTGGAGCTGCGGGTCTTGCTAAGGCTGCTGTCGAGACGGCGCTTATCACGGCTGCTTTTGAGATGGCTAAAGCAGCCGTTGGTAGCTTCGACACTGGCGGCTTTACTCCTGCCGGTCCGTGGGATAAGCCGCAAGGCATTGTGCACTCCAACGAGTTTGTAGCGAACCGATTTGCTACAGCGAATCCAAATGTTCTGCCAGTGCTCAACCTCATCAATGAGGCGCAGCGCTCTGGCAGCGTGTCGCGTCTGTCGTCTGAAGATATCGCCGCCGTGGTGCCAGGTTCTTCGCAGTTTGTGCCTCGTAGAGCTGTTGCCGGTCAAAAAGTTGCTACTGCTACAGCGGCGCCTGATACGTCTGCCGTCACAACGGTTCTCTCTCGTGTCGTACACTCACTTAATAATATCGACAAGCGCTTCTCTACTCCTATTGTCGCCGAGACCTATGCTACTGGCAAGCACGGCACCATCGAGGCGGAGCGCTTGGTGAATAAAATGAAGTCTAACGTTAGCAGACAAAGAAAATGATAAAGCTACTTATTGACGGCAGCGAGGTTCACCTCGCTGCTGACATCTCCTTGGAGTTCTACGACCGCAACCCCTTCTTCACCTCCGAAGGCCAACACACCCTCGACATCGACATATCACTTGATGATCCTCGAAATGCGGTCATATATAATGCTATCCATCGCATTGATATTGCGAAGCATCCACAGAATCGCTCAGCGATACTCTACTGTGAGAAGGGTGTTATCATCAAGGGTACAGAGATAATTCTTGAGATAAGCGACCGCAATGTGAAAATACAGATTGCTGCCGGTAACTCAGAACTAAATTTCCTCGCAGGCAGCGACAAATACATTCGCGACCTCGACCTTGGCAGTATTGACGAACTGAGCGAATCTATCGCTCAAGAGTCTCTGCTTGCTTCATACCCGACATCCGACTTCGTCTGCTGCCCCGTAGTCGCTAAGGCTAAGATCTTCGGTCAAGGCGTCAATGAGCTCGCAGCCAGCTCCGAGATATACAACGAGATTAACGAGACCGAGGGTGCGACCTCTGTTACTATTAAAAAAGGCACTACGCTATGCCCACAGCCTTATCTTGCCGCTATTGTTCGACGCGTCATTACCGCCCTCGGGTACAATATCGCCAGCAATATCCTCGGCTCGCACAAGGAGCTGAGCAAGCTCATCTTTGTGCATGGCTACAAGACTCTAAAGTACAGCGAGATGGTCGAGAACTGGAAGGTGTCGGACTTTATTTCAGAGGTCGAGAAGCTGTGCGGCGTGAGGTTTCTTGTTGACAATAATACTAAAAATGTAGAAATTCAAACGTTGCGCAGCTATTATAGCGCTACGGCTGTTGAGTTCGTCAATAGTGCCGATATTGTCGGTAGTGTTGATAAAAAATACGACCAAGACCCACCAGACGGCGTAACTTACCACAACGTGAGCTACAAGTTCCCAAACACTCCCATCTATAAGCGCTATGCTCTTGACGCTGACTTCGCGCAAAAGATAGAGTACGTCAAATGCCCTCACAAACAAGCTAAATACGACATGTACTATTTCGAACTTTGGGATGTTTGGTCGCACATCTTAGGCGGTGATCCGGAGTTCAACAAGCGCGGTGCTCCGCCGCAGAAAGTCGCGGATTCATACCATTCAATGACGGCATATTATAATAGAGGCTTCTTTCTTAACGGGGCAGACACTTCTAACATACAAGCGGTAGATTTCGAATTTCCCTTCGCTGTTTGGTCGGTGGATTCTGATTTTACAAATTTGGCGATGATTAACCAGTTCGGGCCGCGCGTCGATGAGTCCAATACAGATAAAACCGAACTTAAAATAGTTCCTATCGAAAATGTATTTTCGCAGTTGCGTAACTACTACAGCTACCCGATGCCGATTGTAGAGAATGGTGACGGCGATGTGGGTACTGTTGTCGACGAAAATGAGGGCAAGGGTGTTGCTGAGCGCTTGTTTAGCGACACTTCTGAAGCGTCAGCTAAAGACAACATGTACGTGGGCTTTTACATGGGGGTTAGCAAATTTGAGGTTATAGGCGAGAATCGCGACAACCATTATCCGGTCGTGCCCGTCACTATTAACAGCCGCTTGCAGGTTCGCACCAGACGTGATGCCGCTCATTCATACCCCTTCTGGGAGCATCAGACCGTGCGTATTGTCAAAGCTGACGGCAACTACGACCTCTCCATAAATTCGAGTACCGGCATGTATAATACATACTGGTCTACAAATGTAGATGTTGACCTGACGACGGTTTACACTATACGCTTCCGCACTGTGCAGCGTCGTGATGTGCGCCGCATATTCAATATCGCAAACCAAAAGTTCTACTGCCAACAGCTCAAATATGAGGTCGTTGACGGCGAACTATCAGATGTTGTAGAGGGCACGTTCTATCCCCTTAAGTAGTCCGTGCCCTCCAGCTTTCAAAAGTCGCCGTCGTAGTCTTTCAACGTAGCATTCGCACGCTTCATGTCATGCGGCACATAGATATTTGTTATATCAATGCTTGAGTGTCGCGCTTGATCACGCACAGATACGGTATCAACATGCTGCCTGAGCATGTTAGTGATGCCAGTGTCTTTAAGTGAGTAGAACTTGTACCGCTCCGGGAACTTCAAGTCGCGCCTTACATGGTGTAGCCAATAGTCGCGGAAGCTCTTCTCGGAGCGGTATTCCGCCCCGGGCTTAAAATCATTGGAGAAGAGATAATAACTGCCAGGGCTATTGAACACGCCCAGCTCTACCATCAGCAGCAATATCTTCTTCGGTAAGGTCACAGCAGCGTCGGCGTGGTTCTTAGCATTGTCACCATGCACGAGTATCAGCTGCTTCTTGATGTTGATATCTTCAATCTTCAGTAGTGACATCTCACGAGGTCTCAAAAACGTATAATATAATATGTATGTAGCCAAAAGGTAATAGCGGTTATTCTTCTCGAGATATTCTTTTAATCGCTGCAGATTGCGCTCATCTATGGTATCGCGATTTTTGAAGCGTGCGCTGCGCATAACCATCTGAAACCCTTCAGTCGGGTTCTTTGGCACGTACGACCTTTGCACAAGATACTTCGCGAAGGTCTTTATCCACGCCAAGTAATTATTACGTGTCTGCAGGGTATTGTTGCGCTCGACAAATACGTAGTCCAGAAACTTGCCGACTACGCGCCGGTCAAACTGATATATATAATGTACATTCTTGTCGGCTATCCAGTCCTTCAACACCTTCATGTAGCTCATGTAGCTTGCTACTGTCTCCATGCGATAGCCGTTTTCTTTGGCCATTTTCGCTAACCATTGCTCGTATTTAAGCACGACATCATCCCATAGCGTGTATTCCGTTGGGCTTACAGCCTCTATCCACGGATTCCACCCATCGAGCAGCTTTTCCGTTAAGTGCTGCATTATCTGCCGTGCCTTCTCCCTTTGCAGCCGCTTACTCTTTATGCGGCCAAGCATTATTTTCTTGAGCTTCATTTTCCCCGTTTCCGGACAAAATGCCGTAAACGATACATAGCACTCCGACGCCTGATGAAAGACCGGTGGAGTCCAGCCCTTCAACTTGTTTATTTCAGAATTTTTTGAGCACATTTTTTTTGTCCTCTACGTTTTTGCGTCGAGGACTCGGTTAAACAAATAATTATAGTGACTTTTCACACACGCCGACTTATCGCCGAGTATATTAAAGCGACAAAGGGCTAAAACACTGAAAAATAGCGTTTTAACCCTTTTTCTGTCGGGATGACAAGATTCGAACTTGCGACCCCTACGTCCCGAACGTAGTGCGCTACCAACTGCGCTACATCCCGATTGCCGAATGAGACATATCTCAAAAGCGAGTGCAAAGGTACGTACTTTTTTCGTAATACGTGCAAGTTTTCACAGAAAATTTTATTAGAACGCACAAAATAGAAATATTTGCACTCATTCCGCATAAAAAGCAGCAAAAAACTTGCACAGTAAAATTAAAATGCCTATCTTTGCACTCGCTTAAGAAAAAGCACAATGGTGCCATAGCTCAGTTGGTAGAGCAAAGGACTGAAAATCCTTGTGTCCCCGGTTCGATTCCTGGTGGTACCACTTACAAAGAGTCATTCTTCGGAGTGACTCTTTTTTGTATATATACGTGCCATGGCTCAGTTGGTAGAGCAAAGGACTGACATTGTCTATTAATTGGCCTTGTGTCCCCGGTTCGATTCCTGGTGGTACCACGATAAAAAGCAGTTAAGAGAAATCTTAACTGCTTTTTTGTTGTTATGGTGGTTTGTTGTGGTGGTGGGATTTGATATAGGAGACTATGATGTCCTCGCCGTTGCCTGAACAAGCTTAATGCCATAGCTCAGGTGGTAGAGCAAAGGACTGACATTGGCTAATATATAAAAGTAATGCATCGTTCGCGTTCGCCGTCCAATCAGATTGCGTTCGCCACCCGATCAGATTGCGTACGCAACCCACACCGACTGCGTACGCGATCTGATTGGGCGGCGTACGCGAACGATGGCTTTAGGCCTACCTTTGACAACAATTAGTGTTACTGGACAGCAATAAAAAAATCCTGATTTCCAAACGAAATCAGGATTTTCATTTTATGAAGAAGCGCAAAGGCTATTTGAAACAATATTCTTGTTCAAAAAAGTGTTCCATTCTTTAAAACGGTTAGCGAACGAAGAGGAGCTCGCGATATTTCGGGAGTGTCCAAAGTTCATCGGCAACGATGAGTTCGAGCTTATCGATGTGATAGCGTATCTCCTCCATCTTCGGAGCTACGGTGTCGTGGTAGGCGATTGCCTTAAGATGCTCATCTTCAATGCGGTTGGCAACGCGGCGAGCCTCAACGAGCTCTTCTACACCGTTCTCAATAATTTGTGTGCGCTCGGCTATCTCCTCGATGATTTTCTTGTTGCGCGAGGTGAGTTTCTCGGCTTTCTCGTGTGGGAAGATGTCGAACATGCTCTGCACGTTCTTAGCCAGACGGCTCTGATAGTGGGTGCAGACGGGGATGATGTGGTTCATAGAAAGGTCGCCGAAGACGCGTGCCTCAATCTGTATCTTCTTGGTGTAGGTTTCCCACTTCACCTCGTTGCGTGCCTCGAGCTCTTTGCGTGTCATTACGTTCTGACCCTCGAACATGCGTATTGTCGACTCGTCGAGATAGCGTTCGAAGACCTTCGGACATGACGTTTCACAATCCAAGCCGCGGCGCTTAGCCTCCTCTACCCACTCCTCAGAGTAGCCATTGCCTTCAAAATGGATTGGTGCGCAGGTCTTTACGTCCTCGCGAACCACCTCAAGAATAGCACTTATCTTATCTTCGCCCTTCTCAATAAGCGCGTCAACACGCTGCTTAAACGAATGGAGAGCCTCAGCCACGGCGGTGTTGAGCACAATCATTGCCGAAGCGCAGTTTGCCTCTGAGCCCACGGCGCGGAACTCGAAGCGGTTTCCGGTGAAGGCGAATGGTGATGTGCGGTTGCGGTCGGTGTTATCGATGAGCAGTTCTGGAATCTCGGGGATGTCGAGTTTCAAGCCCAACTTGCCTGCAACGTCGAAGAGTTCGTCCTTATCGGAAGTTGCTATATGGTCGAGAATTTCTGTAAGCTGGCGTCCGAGGAACGACGACACGATAGCAGGAGGAGCCTCGTTTCCACCGAGTCGGTGGGCGTTCGTGGCACTCATGATGGAAGCCTTGAGCAGTCCGTTGTGCTTATATACAGCCATGAGTGTCTCTACGATGAAGACGATGAAGCGGAGGTTATCCTCCGGTGTCTTGCCTGGTCCGTGGAGCAGCACGCCGGTGTCGGTAGCAAGACTCCAGTTCTCGTGCTTGCCCGAACCGTTGATGCCTGCGAACGGCTTCTCGTGGAGTAACACGCGGAAGCCATGACGGCGTGCCACCTTCTTCATGAGCGACATGAGGAGCATGTTATGGTCGATGGCGATGTTGGTCTCCTCGAAGATTGGCGCCAACTCGAACTGGTTGGGTGCCACCTCGTTGTGACGGGTCTTGCAAGGGATGCCAAGCTCCAGCGCCTGAATCTCAAGATCCTTCATGAACGCCTGCACGCGCTCGGGGATAGCACCGAAGTAGTGGTCGTCCATCTGCTGGTTCTTTGCAGAGTCGTGACCCATGAGTGTGCGGCCGGTGAGCATAAGGTCGGGACGTGCCGAGTAGAGTCCCTCGTCGACGAGGAAGTACTCCTGCTCCCAACCGAGGTTGGAGATGACCTTCTTAACCTCCGGATAGAAGTAGTGACAGACAGCCGTTGCCGCCTCGTTCACAGCGTGAAGCGAGCGCAGGAGCGGTGCTTTATAGTCGAGTGCTTCGCCCGTGTATGAGATGAAGATGGTAGGAATACAGAGCGTGTCGTCGATGATGAACACCGGCGATGTTGGGTCCCAAGCCGAGTAGCCACGTGCCTCGAAGGTGTTGCGGATGCCTCCGTTAGGGAACGAGCTGGCATCAGGCTCTTGCTGCACGAGCAGTTTGCCCGAGAACTCCTCGATCATTCCGCCCTTGCCGTCGTGCTCGATGAAGGCATCGTGCTTCTCGGCTGTGCCCTCGGTGAGCGGCTGAAACCAGTGTGTGTAGTGTGTGACGCCATTCTCGTCAGCCCATTGTTTCATGCCTTTAGCCACGGCATCAGCCATGGAACGGTCGAGACGTGCTCCGTTGTCGATAACGTCGATGAGTTTTTCGTACACTTCGCGTGGCAGATACTTGTACATCTTCGCACGGTTGAACACGTTCTTGCCGAAGAACTCCGACGGACGTTCTACGGGTGTGATCACTTCAACTGCTTTCTTATTGAAAGCATCGGCTACAACCTCAAATCGTAAATTTGCCATTGTCTGTTGGGTATTTAGTCGTTATATTGTTTTTATTCTTATCTTGTTATATAAATTTAGTGAGTGGAACGTATCCACTCCCCTATCCTGCGCATAGCCTCATCACAATCTTCACGCTTTCCGAAGGCTGTGAGACGCACATAGCCCTCACCACTTGGTCCGAAGCCCACGCCTGGCGTGCAGACCACACCCACAGCATAGAGCATCTGCTCGAAGAAGCGCCACGAGTCGATGCCGTGCGGTGTCTTCACCCATAGATATGGAGCGTTTCTTCCGCCGAACACCTCGAAGCCCATCTGCGTGAGCGACTCGCGCAGCAGCTCGGCGTTTTGCATATAATAGGCTATCGTGTCACGCACCTGACGCTTGCCCTCGGGCGTATATATTGCGGCAGCGGCGCGTTGCGATATGTAGCTTGTGCCGTTAAACTTGGTCGACTGGCGACGCTCCCACAGATGGTTGAGCGGCACGCGCTGCTTGCCATCGAGCGTAACGGCGGTGAGTTCCTTCGGTATGACGGTATAACCGCAGCGCACACCGGTGAAGCCGGCTGTCTTCGAATAGCTGCGAAACTCAATGGCGCATTGTTTTGCGCCGCGTATCTCGTATATAGAGTGCGGTATGTCGGCATCTTGGATGTATGCCTCGTAGGCTGCATCGTAGAGAATGAGCGTGTCGTTAGCCAGCGCATACTTCACCCATTTCTTCAGTTCGGCTTTCGAGAGCACCGTTCCCGTGGGGTTATTCGGATAGCAGAGGTAAATCATATCAACACGATGGTCGGGTATCTGCGGCACGAAGCCATTCTCAGCCGTGCATGGCAGGTAGTTGACATTGCTCCAACGACCGTTTTCAAGCACTCCGGCGCGTCCGCACATCACGTTCGAGTCGATATACACTGGATATATCGGGTCGGTGACACCGATGGAGTTATCCCAGCGCACAATCTCGCCGATGTTGCCCGTGTCGCTCTTTGCTCCGTCGTTGACGAACACTTCGCTCGGGTCGAGATGTATGCCACGCGGTGCGAAGTCGTTCTTGATTATCGCCTCGCGCAGGAAGTCATAACCATGCTCTGGCCCGTAGCCGTGGAACGTGTCAGCCGATGCCATCTCGTCTACTGCCTTATGCATTGCATCCACTACGGCGGGGCACAACGGCTGCGTTACGTCGCCGATGCCAAGACTGATGACACGCATCTGCGGATGCGACACCTTGAAGGCGTTCACCTTCCGAGCTATGTCTGCGAACAGATAGCTGTCCGAGAGTTTCAAGAAATGTTCGTTAACCAAAGGCATACTCTCTAAGTTTTTATATCATGATTGCTGAATGCAGAACATTGTACGCTGAACACAGAACCATGAAATTCTGAATTATGATTTAAATCTCTATTTCTCCATCAAAAACGAAAGCCGCCGGTCCTGTCATATAGACATGTCCGTCGGCTTCATTCCATTCGATATGTAAGGTGCCACCATCCATGGCGATGGCGCTACGACGCGATGCTCTGCCCGTAACCGCCGCTGCCACAGCTGTTGCACAAGCACCTGTGCCGCATGCCATGGTGATACCACTGCCACGTTCCCACACTCGTGTGCGGATATTGCCATCTGACTTCAGTTCTGCAAACTCAATGTTGCAACGCTCTGGGAACGCCGTAGCATACTCCATGGCAGAGCCGTAGCGAGCCACATCGAGTGTGTCGATATCGTCAACAAAGCATACAAAATGGGGGTTGCCCATCGACACGAACGTGCCGTGGAACGTGCGCGAACCGACGGTGAGCACTCCGCCAACCGTCTCGTCATACTGCTCGGGCACACGAAACGAAGGTGCAAGCATATCCACCGTTACGCTCTCCACCTTGGTTTCCGGGGTCTCGTTGCCAACAAGATGCAGCTTCAGAAGCTTCACGCCCGAGAGTGTCTGCAGACGTATCGTTGTCTTGTCGGTGAGCCGGCGCTCGTAGAGATACTTTCCGATGCAACGCGAAGCATTGCCGCACATCTTCGCTTCCGAACCATCAGCGTTAAAGATGCGCATGGAGAAGTCGGCATCAACACCACCATAAGGTTTGCCGATAAGCACAAGTCCGTCGCTACCGATGCCTGTGTGGCGGTTGCTCCATGCGATGGCAGCCGCAGACGGGTCGGGCACGTCGTACTTCTGCGCGTCAACGTAGATGTAGTCGTTGCCTGCTCCATGCATCTTTGTAAATCTTACCGACTTTGTCATTTTGCTTATCCTTTTACCTTAAAGCGGAGCCTTGATAGCCCCATGATTATTACGACTGCAAAATTACAACTATTTACGCAAATACGAATAAATTAGTAAGGCATTTTCGTAATAATTAGCACAAAGTTTCAAATTGAAAGCACTTCTATCAAAAATGCTTTCAATTTGAGAGAAAAAAGCACCGTACGGGCTATTCCACTTACAATCTATTACAACAGTGCTTTGATTTCTGCCTCTATATCCTTTATCTGCGCATCGCGCTTCACGACGTTGCAGTTGCGGTCGAGCAGGAAGAACGTAGGCACCTGCTGCACGTTGTAGAGACGGAGTACTTGCTGCGAATCGTCGTCCATACGTGTGCTCACCCACGGCAGTGCGGAGGTCTGTGTCTTCCAGAAGTGCTCGTCTTCGTCGAGGCTCACCTGATAGATTTCAAATCCCTGAGCATGATACTTGTTATACAGTTCGCGCAACATCATGATACGCTTCATCGACTCGCCAGTAGCAAAGACATGGAAGTCGAGCATCACTACCTTACCTTTGAGCGAGGAGAGACTGCGCTGTACACCACGATTGTCGGTGAGCGTGAAGTCGAGCATACCAGAAGTGTTCACCTTCGCTGGGTCGATAGATGCCTCAGCCTTGCTGCGCAACATACGCACCTCTTTCATACCCTCAATAGCTATATTGTGGAGGTTCTTACCACGCTCAGCGTTGGGGTAGAACGCATCCCAGCTGGTAGCCACAGCAGCGAACACACGCACATCCTGCTCCGAGGTGCGCGGGTTGAAGATGAGCACGGGCTGACCGCCTGCATATAGCGTCTGAAAGAGGGCAAAGTAGGAAGATGCCTTCATCGGCTGCTTGAAGATATAGCGTGTCTTCACGTCGGTCTTGTATGCCTCCAGCACCTTCTGTACACTATCCGCAACGGCATCAACACCGAGTTGTGGGTTGCGAGCGATGTTGTTGATGCGCTGCTGCAGCTGCATCTGCATTAGTGCGAGTTCCTTGATACGCGAGCAGTCGTCCGATCCGCTCACCTCGTAGTCGGAAGCCATTGCGGGATACTTCGCCTTTACGGTGATGGTCTCGGTAGAATCGATCGACACGTTTATGATTTGTCCGGCGATACGCAGGCGGTAGAACTCGGGGGCTGTGACAGCCTTGCCATCGAACGAGAATGTGCCGTCGGCAGAGAGTTTCACCGAGTCGACGGTCTGTACACCATTCAGACCCATATTCTCGAAGTAGAGAACGGAGTCGGCAGCATTCTCGATGTTGCCTTCCACGTGGAATTTGCGCTCGTTGCATGATGTGAAGCCGAGCGCAGTAAGTGCTGCAAAAGCAAATGCAGCAACCTTTTTTGTCATAATATTCATCGTTGTATTGCTTGTTTGCTTGTTTTAATATGCAAACTTACGCATTATTTTCGGAAAACAAGCAGAATGACTTCGTTTATTGACAATATTTAGAAGCTTTGTAACCACGCCTTCAGATCGAGCAGCATCTCGATGTGATAGCGGAAGCTGGTGCGCAAGCCGTAGCCATGTCCGCCACCGGGATACACATGTAGCGACGCCGGAACGTCGTGACGATAAAGCTCTGCGTAGTAGTTGACGCCATTCATCGGTTGCACCACATGATCATCGTCGGAGAGGGCGATGAAAGCGCGCGGTGTGAGGCGTGTCACCTGAAGGTCGGTGCAGTATTTCTGTTCATCCTTCTTGCGTGGACGCTCGCCGAGCAGGTTCTTACGCGAGCCTTGATGACAATAGCCATCGAGCATCGTAATCACCGGATAGAAGAGTATCTGGAAGTTGGGCTTAGCCTCGTCCTTAGAGAGTGTGGCTACCGTAGAGGCGAGATGTCCGCCTGCCGAAAATCCCATCACGCCCACGTTGTCCTTATCAATATGCCATACCTCGGCATTGGCACGCACCAAGCGCAGTGCCTCCTCAGCATCACTAACGGGCACCTTCGGATTGCCTGCAGGCATACGATAGTGAAGCACGATGGCTGCTATGCCTTGGTCGTTGAAGAACGGAGCCCAGTCGGTGCCTTCGTGCTCCATCGACAGACTCTCGTAGCCTCCACCAGGGCAGATGACAACAGCGCGCCCCGTAGCACGCTTCTCCTCCGGAAGGAACACCTTCACGTATGCGGTATCGCCCAAGGCGTTGCTGTTTGGGGCTTTCTTCTGCCAAAGTTGCACGTCGAACGCGCGCTGTGCGAGAGCAGGCGCAGCGAGAATAAGGCAAAACACTGAGAGAAGTATGGTCTTGAGCGCAAGCATAGAACCGCGCATCGGGTATGCGAAGTATTTCATTTCTGTTACAAAAGTTGGTTTTTAGAATATTTATTTGCAAAGGTAGCACTTTTTTTGTAATATTGCAGTACATAAAAGTGCTTTTGTAATCATTAATTAATAGTAACAGAAATGCATCCATTAGAGAAGTTCGAGTACTGTCCACGTTGTGGCAGCCATCATTTTGTAGAGAATGGTGTGAGAAGTAAGAAATGTGAGAATTGCGGATTCGAGTATTTTATGAATCCCAGTGCAGCCAACGTAGCAATCATCAAGAACAGCGAGGGCGAAATACTCGTCACTCTGCGCAAGCAGGAGCCTGCAAAGGGTACACTCGATCTCCCTGGCGGATTTACCGAAATTGGTGAGACATCGGAGGAGGGCGTGAAGCGCGAGGTGATGGAGGAGACCGGACTAAATGTCACTGCCGTGCGCTACCTCTTCTCACTGCCCAACGTCTATCGTTATAGTGGCATCGAACTGCCTACGCTCGACATGTTCTACGAGTGCGACATCGAGGACGAAACGGTGCTCGTCGCAAACGACGATGCTGCGGAGTGTATGTGGATTAAGCCGGAGGACATTCACACCGAGCAGTTTGGACTGCGCTCTGTGCGTTGGGGACTGGTGAAGTTTCTTGAAAAGAACTTCTAAGCAAACTTAGGAGGGTATGGCATCCCTGCCATACCCACGCAGCCACATATACTACCACTCTTTATACGGGTGTACGAGCAGTTGTGAGTTGTAATAGCGGCGGTCGCCCGTCACCTCCTCACCGATGAAGCTGGGCTTTGCAAAGGGTTCATCCTCCGAGGCGAGTTCCACCTCTGCAACCACAAGTCCGGCGTTGTCGCCAAAGAACTCGTCTACCTCGAACGTGTGGCGCGCATCGGGTGACTTCACAAGCCAGCGACACTTGTCTATCACTCCGCCGCGGCAGAGCTCGAAGAGATGCTCCGCCTCATCGTTCGTTATCTCCTTCTCAAACTCGTAGCGCGAGAGTCCAGCCCTGTCGCTATGGCTTTTTATCGTCAGCCATGAGCGGTCGTCACGGGTGCGGACACGCACGGTAGCCGTCTGGCAGGGCATATATCCCTGCTTGATATGGCTATGAGAAAAGGCAGCCGACTTGAAGTCGCTGCCTTTACGTATGAGGAACTTACGTTCAATTTCTAATCCACTCATATTTTGTGTCTATTATACCTGGGTTAACGACCAAACAATGAACGCTGCGGTAAGCACAACAAGCGTCCAAATGATGCCCTTGATAACCTTTTTTGCTTTCTTCTCTTGCTCTGCCGCATACTTAGCGCGACGAATATTACTTTTCTGGCTCATAGTTATTTTGATTTTTAATTGATTGTTTTTTTTATAGAATATCTAGAACTTCTAGAATATCTAGAGTTTTCTAGAATCTCTATAGCATCATCTCTTATTCCTCCTCGCTCACTGGGAACTCCATAAGATACGCCTTGATGAAACCGTCTATCTTGCCATCCATCACGCCGTCGACGTCGGTGGTTTGGAAGTTGGTGCGGTGGTCCTTCACGCGGCGGTCGTCGAAGACGTAGCTGCGTATCTGACTGCCCCACTCTATCTTCTTCTTGCCTGCCTCTATCTTAGCTTGCGCCTCAAGACGTTTCTTCATGGCGCGGTCGTAGAGCTGCGACTTGAGGAGGCGCATAGCGTTGTTGCGGTTCTCGAGCTGTTTGCGGCTTTCGGTGTTCTCGATAAGGATTTCTTCTTCCTCACCGGTATCGGGGTCGGTGTACTGGTAGCGCAGGCGTACACCCGTCTCTACCTTGTTCACGTTCTGACCGCCTGCACCGCCTGAGCGGAAGAGGTCCCAACTAACCTTCGACGGATCGACATATACTTCTATGGTGTCGTCAACAAGTGGTGACACGAACACCGAAGCGAACGATGTCATGCGCTTGCCCTGCGCGTTGAACGGCGACACACGCACGAGGCGGTGCACTCCGTTCTCGCTCTTAAGGAAACCGTAGGCGTACTCGCCGCCTTCTATCTCCATCGTAACGCTCTTGATGCCTGCCTCATCGCCCTCTTGAAGGTTGCTGATTGTCACCTTATGTCCGTGAGCCTCAGCCCAGCGCATATACATACGCATGAGCATCTGCGCCCAATCCTGACTCTCCGTGCCACCTGCACCTGAGTTAATCTTCATCACGCAGTCCATAGGGTCTTCCTTCTGGCGCAGCATGTTCATCAGCTCGAGGTCTTCGATGGCGGTGATTGCCTTCGAGTAGTCGTCGTCCACCTCCTTTTCGGTGACGAGTTCATCCTTATGGAAGTCGAAGGCGAGCTGCAGTTCATCGGCAAGCTGACGCACGTGAGCATAGCCTTTTATCCAGCGCTCCAGCGTCTTCACCTTCTTCATCTGTTCCTCAGCACGCTTCGGGTCTTCCCAAAAGTCGGGAGCCTGCGTGCGAAGCTGTTCTTCTTCGTATTCTACTTTCTTCTGGTCTATATTAAGATAGTGCTTGAGGGCATCGGTGCGCTCAAGCACATCTTTCAGTTGGTCGGAAGTGATCATTATTCTTCGTACATTTTTTCTATTTCCTGCTTGTAGTTCTTGTACACCACAGGGCGGCGTATCTTTAGCGTATTGGTGAGCTCGCCCGACTCCAACGAGAAGTGGTGCGGGATGAGTGTGATGCGCTTCACCTGCTCGTAGTGTGCGAGCTGCTGCTGCAAGGTTTTTATGCGTTCAAGAATCATCTTGTTCACCTTCGGGTTGGCGCAGAGGTCTTCGCGTGAGCTAAATTCGATACCGTGCTCCTTTGCCCACTCCTCCACGAGTCGGAATTCTGGCACGATGAGTGCCGATACGAACTTGCGCTCGTTGGCAACCACTGCCACCTGGTCGATATACTTGTCTACGAGGATGAGCGACTCTACGAGCTGCGGCGCGATATACTTGCCGTTGGAGGTCTTGAAGAGGTCCTTGATGCGGTCGGTGAGGAAGAGCTCTCCGTCCTTTATGTATCCAGCGTCGCCTGTGCGGAAGTAGCCGTCTTCGGTGAATGCCTCCTTATTGGCTGCGTCGCGGTGATAGTAACCCTTAGTGATGGTCGGACCCTTGAGGAGTACCTCATCGTTGTCGCCAATCTTCACGTCGATGCCCGGAATCGGATAGCCTACGCCACCGATTGTGTATGGTTTGTCGCTGCGGTCGCATGATACGGTGGCAAGACTCTCTGTGAGGCCGTAGCCCACAACCATGTTGATGCCTACGGAGTGAACGAAGCGTTCTACTTCCGGTGCCACACGCGCACCAGCTGTTGGGAATATATTACCGTTCTCCAAGCCGAGCTGCTTGCGAACGAGTCGCAGAATTGTCTTATCTACGAGTTTGTACTCCATAGCAAGCCATGGCGATGGACACTTGCGACGACTCTTGCAGTCGACGTTGTAGCGGCGTCCCACCTCAAGCGCATGGCGGAAGAGCTTCCGCTGGAGTGGACTTGCACTTTCTATCTTCTCCAGCACTGCCTGATACACCTTCTCCCAAAAACGTGGCACTGCCGACATACACGTTGGATGTGTCTCACGCATCGACTGCTGTATCTCGTGTGGGTCTGTATTAATAATAATGTGTGCTCCGACCGATAAGCTGAGGTATGTGAAGCCACGCTCGAAGATGTGCGTGACTGGCAGAAACTGCATTGTGCGGTCTTTATCGCTGATGCCTACCACAGCGGCATTAGCAGTGAGTGCTGCATCGTACTGACCGTATGTGAGCATAACACCCTTTGAGTCGCCGGTTGTACCAGATGTGTAGAGGATGTTGCAGAGGTCGTCCATCGATGCCTCGTTATACAACTGCTCCACTTCCGACTGGCGTGGCAAGCCTTCGCCGTGCTTCAGGAAGTCGTCGAAGTAGAGTGCAGCGGGGTCGTGTGTAGAGATGCGCACAGAGCGGTCGAAGATGATGATGCGCTCCAGCGTATGGCAGAGTGCGAATATGCGGTGTGCCTTGTCGTACTGCTCCTGCTCGCCGACAAAGATGAAGCGCACCTGCGCATCGTTAATCATATATTGTATCTGCTGCTCAGAGGCTGTGGCATAGAACGGGATAGATACAAGCTTCACGCCATAGGCACCGAAGTCGGTAATGAGGTACTGCAGACAGTTCTGTGAGAACACAGCAATCTTGTCATGCGGCTTCGCACCAAGGTTGAGCAGAGCGTTGCTCGCTTGCTTCACCAACTGTGAGAAGCGATTGTAACTGGTCTTCTTCCAAACAGAAGAGCCAAAGCTTTTATAGGTGAACGCGGGACGTTCGCCGTATTTTTCCGCCAACTTGTGGGCGATTACCGAAAGGTGACATCTTGTTTGCATAAGCATTGTATTTAGCAAGACTGCTGCGTGCAGCCTATATGATTATGCAAAAATACGCTAAAAATAGGAAAGAACAAAAAAAACGATAATATATTTTTTCAAAAGGAGACTTAACAATATGGAAATACAGAAGAATGTAGTGGAAGAATAGAAGAACGAGCAAGCAACAAGACTGATTAACAAAAAAGCAAATGCTTAACCAGCGTTTTGCCGGTTAAGCATTTGCTTTATATACAATGTGAACTAAACTGTTTACTTCACAACCTTCTCACCATTAACGATGTATAATCCCTTACCGAGCTTCGACACATCGTTGCCAAGATAGCGTCCGTCAAGCGAGTAGACACCGCGTACAGCAGGTGTAGTGTTACCACTTGTCACTACACTCTCAATACCAGTCCAACTACTATCGCTATCCAACTCAAGCGACTCTATCTCACGGTCTTCATTGATAACCAAGATATAGCTATTATGATCTACCTCATGGCTACGAATTGGCTGCCATGTCGTTTCATCGTCGTCCTTAGCAGAAAGGAACACGCGATATTCGCCAGCAGGGAGTGCTGCTACAGAACCTGTAATATCATCCATATAGAATCCCTTACTTGTATCCTGGCCATCCAGTCTCTGTCCTTTCTTTATGAGATAAGCTTTACCCGTTTTGCGGTTGATAGCTCTAAGCTGAATATAGCCCGAGAATGGATCAATATCGGTATTAATCAAGTAGCCATCCAAGCTTGCGGTGATAGTCTTCTCATCATAGGTCATATCCAGTTTTCCACTCATGCAAATGAGCGAGCGTACTGAGCCCTGATAACGTGTATCAGTTGCAGTACGCATCTCTACCATCTGCTGTCCGTCGCTGAAACCGTTGAGACCTGCGATATCAAAATATCCATTCTGGTCACCGTTCCATCCCCAGTTGACATGCACATCGCCATCCTCATTGTAACCATCAAGAATGAAACAGTGACCACCAGTAGTATTACTCTGACCACCATAGAGCACTGGACACTTGTCGTTGAGCTCGCGATAAACAATATTCATCCACTCATCTACATTGAAGAACGAACGATTATAGCACTTTATGTTCTTATTAAAGCCGAAGTACTCACGCAAGGCACGGCACGACTCATAGATGAAAGCACCCGAACCGCTGATTGTGTACTGCATACGCACGGCATAACCACAGTGCTTCATGATAGTAGCTACAGCATTAGCCTGCTCTTCGGTATAAGAGCCATCCTTGTATTCGTTGAGCATCTTATCCCACTGATATGTAGTATTGCTAAAGTCAGCCTCAAGAGTCTGTGACGGTTCACCCGAACCTGGTGCAAAGTCGTAAATAATATTACCCTCACCATGCACCGGATACTTGAAATAGTGCAAAATCATAGACATCGCGGTAGACACACATCCCGTAACATAATGCTTCTTTTCGCCCGTCTTCTTGTCGGTGTAGAGCGGAGTCATATTGTTGTATGGAGTATCCTGTCCCCAACGTGTGGTAAGCAATTCGCCTACGCTTGCTGCGTATTCAGGCGACGGTTTGGCTTCTTCCAGTTTACGTCCCTGCTGCTTTGCACGCTCGAGCGAAGCGTTCAGCGTTGTCATATACCAATCGAAGCCAGGGTTATTATTTGTTGTAAACTGTGTCTCAGAGTAGCCAAACACGGGTTTAAACTGATCGTCATTAGCAACTATGGCAAAGCCACCATTTTCGTAGCCAACAACTGTGAGTTGGGTGTTCTTTGCAAGTATGCGCAAAGGCTGAGCCGAGCGCACCTTGTGCATTGCAGAAGGCATCTTCGCAAGCGCAGCAGCGGCTGCCTGACGTATCTGAGTCTCCGAGCGTTCTGCTGCCGAAACTTGCAGTGCGGCTGAAGCAAGAAGAGCAATTGCGATAAATTTCTTTGTCATATCTTTGAATTGATTTTTAAAAACACTAAGCGGATTGACGGAGTCATTAAAACCCCGACAATCCGCCCTATGAGTTTATGTTATGTGTAAATCACAATAACGAGTTTAAGTCTTATTTTCTCTGAAGCTTGAGGTTAACATAGGGAATGGACATGCCCGAAGCAGAGATATAGAGTACATCGTTAGGATTGAATGTTATCTCCTTCGAAACAGCGTTGTTCTCATCAACAGTGAACTTACCCTTAATCTCACCATCAGCCAACTTGTTATTCTTTACTACCTGCCAAGAGAACTCGTAGCCCTGGATTGAGTAAACAGTTTCCGTAGATGTACAGTTGAAATTCAGCTGACCGTTCTTTGTTGCCTCATCATACGAGTAGTTGAAGCTCCATGACAACGGCACTTCACTTCCTGTCAAAGCGAAATTGAACTTAGAAGTATAAGCAAGCACCTGCTTACCGCGAAGTGGTGAATCATCATCAGCAATTACAGACAATGTAACGTCTGCCGTGTAATCCTTCACAACCGGAGTTCCGTCTTCATTCATCAACGGATTGCCTTCTTTGTCAAACTGCACCTCAGAATAGTACATCAACCAATCACCAGCAATGAGGTCATAAATTGTACGTTCATCGTTCTCGATTTTCACATCAAGAGTATTCTTCGCACCTAACTTTGCACCTTCAACGCTGAGTGTGAAGCGCACCTTGCGGTCGCTATTAATAATCTTATCGTCAAGCACCTTCATCTCGAAGTTCATAACCTCACTTGTGACAGTGTCAGTCTTCACAACAAGAGTCTTGGTTGTGATTGAATAGTCGCCCTCAGAGCCATTAGCGCTCTCCTTGGCTGCTACATATGACGGAGCTTCGCTGCTACCATCAACGCCCTCTGCTTTGATGGTAAGACGGATCATACCATTACGCTTTCCGGTAATCTTAACGGGAAGTTTAATCATTCCCTCGTTCTCCTTTACTGTCATTGTAGTTTTTTCAAACTCCACGGCAGTAGTTGCATCTGTGTTGTAGGTTTCTTCATCACTACAAGCAGTGAAGAGTATGGCTGCAACCATCAGCATGAACAATTTTATATATTTCATATTTGTTCTGTTTTAAAATGTTACGTATTCGTTTTATGAATTAGTAGCCAGGGTTCTGCTTCAACTTCTTATTTACCTCAACCTCGTCCTTCGGGATCGGCCAAAGCATACGATAGTCTGTTGCAGCAATGTTGAGGTCGGTTGTGTTAGCACCAGGGTTGCTACAGAGGTCGCGCTGCTGTGGTACGCCACGCTTTACGCCCATGCCGTAACGCTTGAGATCCTTGAAGCGGAAGCCCTCACCTACGAACTCGCGTGCGCGTTCATCCTTTACATCAGAAAGAAGAGTTGCAGCATCTGTATATGTAACAGCCTTGAAGCCTGAGATACGCTTCTTACGGAAGTCGTTCAGATACTTGGCAGCCTTTGTCAAATCAGGTGTAGGAGCGAGTGCATAAGCTTCAGCTGCGATGAGATACATCTCAGGCAAGCGGAACACCTTCGGCATATGAGAGAATTCTGCCGACTCGTCCTTACCTGTCATGAGCCAAAGGATACCCTCCTTGTTAAACTTATTGAGACACTGTACACGACCAGCAGCACCAGTAGATGTAACCACGCTAACCTCTGTAAAGAATACAGAACGGCGGTAGTCCTTTGCATCGTAGAGGCTCAACAAATCCTTTGTCGGGATATAGTCCGGTGTAAAGCCAATCTGCTTCGGGAGATAAACACCACCGGTAGCGTTAGGCAGGTCGGATGTTGAAGATGAGACAAGGGTAAAGAGCGACTCCGAAGTACCATTATACTTCTTGTCATACTGGAACTGCATACCATCATAGTACCACTCGTTGACAAGCTGAGATGCAGAAGAACAAAGTGCATACTTTGCAGTAGTGTTCTTGATAACAAGTTCTGCCTCCTTATATGCCGTCACGTAATCCCTCTTATTCAGAGCTACACGTGCACGAAGAGCGTGGATACAGTCGAGAGTTACATACTCAGAGCGGTATATACCAGTTGTTGTAACATACTGCATAGCCTTGTCGAGGTCATCGTTAACCTGCTTGTACGACTCTTCAAGTGTGTTACGTCCAGGATATGATGCAGGGTTAAAATTCTCGCTAAAATGCAAATTGTATGATGCACCAAGGTCTGGCTGTGTTGCATTTGTTTCGCTATATGCGGGACTATAGTACTCCAAAAGACCGAAGATAGCATAAGCACGCATGAAGTAAGCATCGCCTAACGCTGCATGTGCAATCTTAAGACCTTCAGTGCCTTTCACGTTGTCACCGTCAGGGAAGAGGTCGGGCTTTTCCTCAGGCTTAGCCTTTGCATAGCCATCGATGATGAAGTTAGCCTGCGAAATGAGCCCCTGATAGCCTCCATACACACTTGAGAACGATCCTGTCTGTGTTGTAAAGTCCCAACGATACATGTCAGCGAGCGTGTTTGAGAAACCAGCCATAGCATTGAACTGGTCAGACTGCACATCGGTAGAGTTGATGAAGCTATTACCGCTTACGCAGCCCTTGAGTGCTGCATAAAGTGTGGCACGCGCAGCGTTGAAGCTGGAAGGAGTCTCAAGTGCCGAATCGGTAGGCAGGTAGCCTACTGGTTCGATGTCGAGCTCGCAAGAAGTAGTCATAAGACCAACTGCAAGTGCCAATGTCAAATATATTTTTTTCATATACTTTATCTCCTTATTATATGTGATATATTAGAATGTTAACTGTGCACCGAATGAGAACTGACGTGTGTTAGGATAGTTACCTACAGACAAGAATCCGTCAACCTCAGGATCGTAGCCACTATAGTTAGTGATGGTGAACAGGTTACGTGAAGCGAAGTAAACAGTAACACCCTTGAGGATGTGTGTAGCGTTCATCCACTGCTGTGGCAACTTGTAAGAGAGCTGCAAGAACTTCAGACGAAGGAAGTTTGCGTTCTCGAGCAAGTGGGTATCCATATGGCGCTGTGCGTTAGCTGCAGCGATTGTTGTAACATCGCCTGGCTTCTGCCACATATCGAACATCTTTGTGCTCTGGTTCCACTGTGTTGCGAAACTTGGGTTCTCGATAAAGTAACGCTCCTGGTTGATCATTGAGCGACCGAACACACCAGCAAACTGCAACTCGAGTGTCAAGCCCTTCCAAGATGTAGTAGAGTTAAGACCGAACTGCCAAGGTGCAGAAGCGTTCTTGCCCGTAAACACGCTGTTGTTCTCGTCGTAAACCTTTGTCTCGTTGCCGTACTTGTCGAGCCATACGTTCTGACCGTCAGCAGGGTCTACGTGGCTCCAACGTACCATATAGAACTCACCGTACGGGTGACCTACCTTCAGCTTGGTATAGTCGCTCATAGCGTACTCGTCCTGACCGTTGAAGAGCTTCGTAATCTCGTTCTTTGTGTAGCTTACGTTTGCACTTACGTTCCAGTACAAATCCTTTGTGCTAAAGATGTCGCATCCTACTGTAGCCTCGAAACCACGGTTGAAGAGCGAACCTACGTTAGCATAACGAGAGCCGAAACCTGTTGTATAAGATACTGGCACAGCAAGAATCATATCAACAGTCTTCTTGTCGAAGAACTCGAAGTTGTATGTAAATCTCTTGAACATACGTCCAGAGAGTGCGAGGTTGAGGGTCTTAACCTTCTCCCAAGAGAGTTCTGAGTTGCGCGGATTAACAACGCCAAGACCTGCGACACCATTATAGTTGCCACTAACACCTGCAAGAGCTAATGCGAGGTTTGAAGAGATATTGGCATTACCGGTAACACCGTAAGAAGCCTTAACCTGCAACTCGTCAAGCCACTTCTTTGACGACTGCATAAACTTCTCACCCGTTACGTTCCACATAATGGCAGCAGCACCGAATGTAGCCCACTGATGACCTTCTGCGAAGAGCGAAGAGCCGTCGCGACGACCTGAGAGGTCGAGGAAGTAGCGGTTGCCGTAAGCGTAGTTAGCCATTGCGAACCAAGAGTTGCGAGCCTCTTTTGTCTCAGAGTCGCCAGGAACACTGGCATAAGCCTGCACACCGCGCGACATAAGGAGGAGGCGGTTGTCTGTAAGACCTGCCATACCTGCGCTGAATGCGGTAGTCTTATCGTTCATTGACTCCTGACCCAGGAGCACTGTAAAGTCGTGTACACGAGCAACATTAAACTTGTACTCAGCAGTGTTGGTAACTGTCCAACGGTAGAAACGTGACATCGACTTGTTCACCTGACCAGTCGGGAAGATGTTATAGTCCTCGCCCTGAGTGCTGAGCCGCTTATAGAATGTACGATAGTCGTTGCAGTCGAGACCCAAAGATGAACGGATGTTCAATCCCTTAATCGGACTGAGGTTAACGAACACGTTCTCGTTGATACGGATACGGTCGTTGTATGAAGGCTGCAACTCCGAGAGCCACTCCGGAGAGTAGACACCACTCATATCATCATACTTGTGGAGTTTCTTGCCATAGCCAGAGAATGTACCTTTCTCCATATCCACATCAAGCATTTCGTATGGGCTCTGTGTTGGCAGATACATACGTGCAGCAAAGATTTTGTTGTACAAGCTGGTGCCTTGGCTACCAAATGCTGTTGTATTGTTCTTTGTATAAGCAAGGTTGGTGTTAGAACCGAGCTTCAACCAGTCGTTAACCTTAATCTCTACGTTTGCACGAACAGTCTCACGGCGCAAGCTTGAGTCGTCCATGATACCATCTGCTTTGTAGTGACCGTATGAGATAAGATAGTTGGCGTTAGATGTACCACCACGTACCGAAGCGTTGATGTTCACAGTAGGAGCTGAGCTACCGAAGAAGTAGTCGCGCCAGTTGGTAGAAACACCTGTCTTCTGATAGAAGTTCTTCTTTGCAAGATAACCAGCGTTGGTTGCGAGACTCGGGTTGACAACCTGCTGGAAATCCAACCACTGGTTAGCGTTCATCACCTCTGTCTTATCGCCTGCAAGCTGTGACATAGAGTAAGAAGCCGAAACAGATACCTCAGGAGCCTGACCATACTTACCCTTCTTTGTTGTGATTACGATAACGCCGTTGGCAGCGAGTGAACCGTAAACAGCTGTAGAAGAAGCATCCTTGAGAACTGTTACGTTCTCAATATCGTTAGGGTTAAGTGAGAGATATGTATTCTGAGATACCATTGAGCCATCAAGAATGTAGAGAGGTTCTGTGGCTGCATTGATAGAAGTAATACCACGGATACGCATTGAAGCGGTAGCTGAAGGATCACCCGAAGAGGTCATAACCTGCAAACCTGCCACCTGACCCTGAAGAGCGTCGGCAACGTTAGCAACCGGGCGATTTGAAAGCTTTTCCGAATTAACAGTAGATACTGAACCTGCAATGGTACCAAGCTTACGAGCAGAACCATAACCCATTACAACCACCTCACCAAGGGCCTCACTATCCGTATAGAGAGTCACCTTCATGCCGTCTTTGGCAGGCATTGTGGCTGTCTGCATACCAATATATGTAATGACGAGCTGTGTACCCGGCTTTACATCGATTTTGAACTCACCATCGAGGTTGGTGACAGCTCCCTTGTCTGTTTTGTCACCCTTGACCTTAACGGTGGCACCAATCACAGGTTCGCCGTCCTCACTTGAGACTACGAAACCCTTGACTGTGGTCTGTGCCAATGCCATTCCTATACTGAGGAAGAGGCAGGCAAGCATCATTGTCAGTCTTTTTTTCATATTAATTCTCTCTCTTTAAATTAATTAATTATTTATTATTTGATTTTATTCTTATCTGGTACGTCCTCGTATTCGTTAAGATAACATTATTCTACAAATACAAAACACATACAAAACACTATGCGCTTAATGAAATTTTAAAACTCATTTGCAAATTTAATTAATAATTGTTTCCCGACCAAATATTTTAACTCAAAAAGCTATGTTTTAATACAAAAACGCTCCATTTCACATAAAAACGTGATATTTTTCTTAATATTTATAAGTTTTTGCGAACTTAAAAAATCAAAATGACGCAATTATTCCGTTTGCCCAAACAATATTATTATGATGTTTAGTTCGCGCACACATAAAACAAATTGACAATGCGGACACAACAAGTGTTAAGACGACGCTTGAACTTTCTGATATTTTGCCAACCGAAATCTGGGGTTTTCAAACTCTAATGTGCTGCCTCAGCCACTTGATTGTAATGGGTATGTCATCGGACAGCGGACGGAATCCGATCGGACGGCGGACGGAAACCGATCGGGTGGCGAACGGAATCCGATTGGGTGGCGGACGGAATCTGATTGGGTGGCGGACGGAATCTGATTGGGCGGCGGACGCCTTCAAGGGGGTGCACTTGTCTCAAGTGCACCAACAAAGCAATATTGATACTCCTCTTATTTTGTTGGTGCAGTTCTTGCTTGCTTGGTTGGTGCAGTTCTTGCTTGGTTGGTGCACTTGAGACAAGTGCACCCCCTAAAGAAGACGCAGAGGAATAGAAATAATATAGCCGCTGGACATACGGTTATGTCCAGCGGCTACACCTTATTATATATAGTACCTTCAAGGGGGTGCACTTGTCTCAAGTGCACCAACCGAGCAAGAGGTAATTCAACACCGCTTTGTTGGTGCACTTGAGACAAGTGCACCCCCTGAATTTACTTTACGATCTTCTTGCCTCCAACGACGTAGATGCCCTTGCCAAGTGCTGAGGCATCGGTGCCGAGATAGCGGCCGTCGATGCTGTAGATGCGGTTGTCTACTGTCTTCTTGACTACAGTAACGTCGTTGATGCCGTCAACGACACCCTTGAATGTGTTGTCGATGACATTCTTGTCATCGCCACCGCAAACTAAGAACGAGACAGAACCCTTCGAACGCTTTATCTGAGTGATAGGAATACCGAGCACGCTGGAGCCGTCGGTGTTCTTGTTGTAGAGCTTTGCAGCCGGTTCCGAGTCGTCGGTGAACTCGTCGTTAATCGTCACGCCCTTCGACTCGTACGGATAGAGGTCGCCCTGTAGCGAGTATTGAGTGTTCTCGCGCGAGCCGTCGGCGTTTACAACCGTGCAGCACTGTATCTTCTCGGCGCTCGAGTTGACACTGTTATTTGCCCAGCGCGATGGCACGTAGTTGACGTGTACGATGAGCAGACCGTTGCTGCCGTAGAGTCCCTTGTCCCAACCGGTGTTCTGACGGTTCTCCAAGAGGAAGTACTCGTTGGTGTTCTTGTAGTTGTACATGATGAACGGGCGTCCGTAGTCGGATACCGACTTCATGTCCTTCACCGTTGCCGGATCAATAAGCTCTATCGGCTCCACCCAACCGGCGTAGATACGCTCGAAGGCGGTATAGTTGCACGGTACGAAGCCGTTGCCGTTGTATGAACCCTGATCCATCACGTCGAAGACTGACATGCCATAACCGCCACCGCCGGATGTGTCGTACATATCGGCAAAGCCGAGGCAGTGGGAGAACTCATGGCAGATAGTGCCGATGCCTGCGGAGATATATCTGCTTGAGCCCTGCGTTTCTGGCTGCAGCTCGTTGGCGCAGGCGTATGTGTTTATCTTACCTGTAGAATAAGAGAGCACACCGCAGGGCCAGTAGCGCAACTCCGACTCGTGCGGCCAGATTGTGCCGGCAGAGCCGCCCGATGCCTGACCTAAGCCGGCATAGAGGAAGAATACTTGATCGGCTTCGCCGTCGCCGTCCCAGTCGTAGTTCTTTAGGTTCACCTTATCCTTAATGCCGTCGCAAGCCTCCTTAATCATCTCGTAGACCTTCTCGTCCTTCTGATATGCTCCGTCATTACCATAGTAGCCATAATTCTTTGACATCGTGACAGGACCTACCACGTCGAAGTCGAGCTCGAACTGTCCGTTCGACTGTGCGAGGAAGTAGTCGCGCACGCTGCCTACGTAGCCTTCTTCTTCGTCGGAGAAGTCTTTACCGTTGATCACATTCTTATAGTACTCGAGATCGTGTCCGTCGGCGAACTTCTTGTTATTGAAGTCGACGAGCACCACAAGACCTTTCTTCACGCCCTTGTATGTGATATGGTCGCCACCGAGTCCACGCATCTTGTCGTCGGCACCCTTCAGCGAGTTTTTCACACGTGCGAGGCGTGCCACACGTCCCTGCTCTGTTCTTGCACGACGTGCGGCAGCGGCAGGCTTCTGCGCTTCGAGGTCGAACGCCTCGAACACATTCTCGTCAGTGGCAGTAGTACGATAAGCTGTTCCGTCGGTGCCTTCCCACCAACTCAGATACTCGTCACCACGCAACTCCACCGACACCTGTGTGCCGTTGGCAAGTGTAATAACCTTCTGCAACTTCTTTGCCGGTACGGCATTGGCTGCCATACCGAATGCGAAGAGCATTGACAGCATCAAGTAAAGTTTCTTCATCTTTGCTATTTTGATTATTTATTAATTTACTAATTGCTTGCTTACTAATTGCTTGTCAATTACAAATGATATGCCTATCTGTAAATACAGCACAATTAGTAAGAAAACACTATACGCCACAAAATTAACTAAATTGTTGCAAACCAACGAACAACGGCGTTGATTATTTCTTTATTTGTTGTTTTTTTTAACAAAAGGGGGTGCCCAGGGGGTACACTTGTCTCCGCTCGGCTTTGCCGCTTGCCAGAGCAAGAAGTGCACCAACAGAATAGTATGTGCACCAACAAAGCATAAATGAACCTATTGAAAGGATACCAATACTAATACACTTACTACTTTGTTGGTGCACTTGAGACAAGTGCACCCCCTAAAGTGCCCCCTTTGGGTTACGGGATATAGCGCACGAATGCTTCCATTGCCTCGTAGCAAGCCAAGCCGAGACTATGATAGAGTTCGGCTGTGGCGTGGTTGCGGTCTTCGGCACGCTGCCAGAAGAGTCGCTCGTCGTTGCCGAGGAATGGTGCACTCTCCATCTGCGATGAGTGTTTGAGGATGCAGTTGCGCTTGCCGCGGAGTTCCTCTGGCGACATAGGCACGCACATCTCAATGTTCTCTATTTCCCACTCTGCCCATGCACCGCGGTACATCCAGATACGGCAGTCGTCGAGCCACTTCGCACCAGCCTCCTTCTCGAGGTCGATGGCAGCCATGACGGCATCGGTACACTTGCGGTGAGTGCCATGTGGGTCGGCGAGGTCACCGGCTACGTATATCTGGTGAGGTTTAACCTGCTGAAGCAGTTCGCGAACGATGTTCACATCCGCCTCGCCCATCGGCAGCTTCTCAATCTTGCCCGACTCATAGAACGGCAGGTCGAGGAAGTGGACGTGGTCGAGCGGTATACCGTTGTATGTGCAGGCGGTGCGTGCCTCACCACGGCGTATTAGTCCCTTGATAGTGCGTACCTCCGGGGTGTCCATATCGCTCGGCTTTTTCTGAGCGAAGAAGTCCTTAATGTCGCCGTACATCTTCTTTATCACCTCGTCCTTGTTGTCGCAGAAGAGCTGGTTGAAGCCGTTGACGAAGTGCATGAAGCGTGTCACCTCCTCGTCGCCGACAGCGATGTTGCCAGATGTCTCGTAGGCGATGTGCACGTCGTGGTTCTGCTGAACGAGTCGACGGATTGTGCCGCCCATCGAGATTACGTCGTCGTCGGGGTGCGGCGAGAATACTATCACGCGCTTCTGTGCCGGCAGTGCGCGCTCCGGGCGGTTGGTGTCGTCGGCGTTCGGTTTGCCGCCAGGCCAACCGGTGATGGTGTGCTGCAGGTCGTTGAATATCTTTATGTTGCAGTTGTAAGCCGAGCCAAAGAGGGCGAGCAAGTCAGAGAGTCCGTTCTCGTTATAGTCCTTGTTGGTGAGCTTGAGGATAGGCTTCTGCACGAGCTGGCAGAGCCAAACCACTGCGGCGCGTATCGTCTTGTCGGTCCACTCGCAGTTGGTCACGAGCCACGGGTGAACGATGCGTGTTAGCTTGCTGGCTGCTGCAAGGTCGATAACGAACTTAGCATCGTTGTGTGTCTGTACGAACGATGCTGGCACGGTGTCGGTGATGCCACCCTCTACTATCTTCTGCACCACCTCCGACTTCTCCTCGCCCCATGCTGTGAGAAACATCTTGTGAGCGGAGAGCAGGGTGTGGACACCCATTGTGATAGAGCACGGCGGCACCTGATCGAGTGTGCCAAAGCTGTTGCTCATCTCCTCGCGTGCCGTCTGATCGATGAGGATGATGCGGCTCTGCGAGGCGAGACTTGAGCCTGGCTCGTTGGCAGCGATGTTACCCATGCGTCCGATACCGAGCAGAGCGATGTCGATGCCGCCCTCTGCAGCGATGAGCTGCTCGTAGGCGCGACAGTGTTCGAACACGTCGTCCTGTGCGATTGAGCCGTCGGGGGTGTGGATATTCTCTGCCTTCACGTCGACATGGTCGAGGAAGCGGTGACGCAACTGGTTGATGGCACTCTGTGCGCAGTTCTTATCGAGCGGGAAGTACTCGTATGCGTTGAACACGACCACGTTGTCGAAACTCAAGCCTGCCTCGTGGCGATGTATGAGTTCCTCGTAGATGGGGTTCAACGACAGACCGGTGCCAAGGGCGAGCACGCACTTCTTGCCGGCTGCCTTTGCACGTTTGATTTCTGACTCTACAACGTCTGCGATTACCTTTGCACCCTCCTCTACCTTCGGGTAGATGTCGGTGAAGAGTTTCTCGCAACGTGTCATTTCGGAGCGCTCAACTGCCGTGCGAGGGCGATAGTACTGCTCCGGTACCTTATTCAATACAATCTGCGAACTTAAATTAAGTTTCATAATGATTATTTTTTTAGTTGAAAAAGTTTAATTATTGGTGAGATGAGGTGTTGAGGTGTTGTGATGTTGATATATGTAATGTCACCACATCAACATCTCAACACAACAACATTCTTATGGACGGCACGCCGCAGCCGTAGCCCACTTCGACGGCTTCGGTCCCATTACGAGTTCGAGTGTTCCGCCGTGGCGAATGTCATTGAATTCGATATATGAGTTCTTCAGAGCTTTGCCATTGAGACGTGCGCTCTGCACGTAGATGTTACGGTCGGAGTTGTTCTTCGCCACGACGGTGAATGTCTTGCCTGCGCCGACGTTTACTGTCGCCTTGTCGAAGAGCGGCGAGCCGATTACGAAGCGTCCGCCGACGGGGTCTACCTGATAGAGACCCACCGACGAGAGGATGTACCAAGCCGACATCTGACCCACGTCCTCGTTGCCAGAGAGTCCGTCGGGCTGGTCGAGATACATCTCGTTGAGCATCTTACGGAGCAGTGGTGCCGCCTTGTCGGGACGGCCGGCGTAGTTATACATATATATGACGTGGTGGCTCGGCTCGTTGCCGTGCGCGTACTGTCCGGTCATGCCCGACATATCGGGCGAAGCGTTGTCGCCTGCCCATCCCTCAACGAAGAAGAGCGAGTCGAGCTTCGACATGAACGCCTTGTCGGAGCCGAAGAGATTGATAAGTCCCTTCACGTCGTGCGGCACGAGGAAGGTGTACTGCCATGCGTTGCCCTCGGTGTAGTCGTTGGTGCGGTGCTCGGCGAAGAACGGATTGAACGGCAGGCGGAACTTGCCGTCGGTGCCTACGGCACGCATGAAGCGTGTCTCCGGATCGTAGTATTTCTTGTACGAGCGCGAGCGGTTGAAGAAGTACTCGTAGTCGTCTACCTTGCCCAACAGCTTAGCCACCTTTGCCACGCCGTCGTCAGCAGCGCAGTATTCGAGTGCCTTTGCCACGGTCTCGTTCTCGGGTTCGAGGTTCCAGGGTATGTATCCGTGCTCCTTGAGCAAACCGAGCGAGCGGATATCCTTCATCTGTGTAGCCTTCAGTGCCTCCAAAGCTAATTCCTTGTCCTCCACGAAGCCCTTCATGGTGAGGTCGGCAAGCACGATGGCACCGGGGTTGCCCACCATGCAGTCGGTCTCGGAGCCCATCAGATGCCACACGGGCAGACGGCCCTGCTGCTTGTAGATGTTGAGGAACGTCTGGGCGAAGTCGCGCTGCATCTCGGGGAAGGCGACGGTCATCAGCGGATGAGCGGCGCGGTATGTGTCCCAGAGCGAGAGCGTGGTGTAGTTGGTGAAGTCTGCCTTATGCACCTTGCCGTCGGCGCCGCGATACTCGCGGTCTACGTCGTTGAACTTAGAGCAAGAGGTCATCAGATGGTACATCGCGGTGTAGAACACGCGCTTCTTTATCTGGTCGTTGGTCTGGATCTCGATGCGTGCGAGCTCGCGGTTCCAAGCGTCGTCGGCTGCCTTCACCGTTGCGTCGAAGTCCCAGCCTGCCATCTCTGCCTGCATGTTCAGCTTCGCCTTGTCGATGCTCACGGGCGAAAGTGCCACCTTCACGAGCAGCGGTTTGGTGTTGTCAGCCACCGACACCACTACGCGTTCCATCGAGTCGAGACGGTGCACGGTGACGGGCTGCGAGAAGTCGATAGAGAAATAGATGCGGCGGTCGGCTGCCCAACCGTTTGAACGGCGGAAGCCGGTGAGGCGTGTGCTGCTCTCCTGAGTGAGCAGACAGTCGTTGAGCTTGTCCCAACCGATGCACTGCGAGAGGTCGAGGGCGAGCTGAGCCTTTGCGCCGTCCTTGAATGTATAGCGATGGAAGCCACAACGCTCTGTGGCTGTAAGTTCCACGAGCACATTGGGGTCGGTGAGCTGCAGCGAGTAATAGCCGGGGTGTACCTTCTCTGCCTCGTGCTTGAAGCGTGTAGAAGTCTGCTTAAAGTCCTTCACGGGCAGGAATGCCACGTCACCCAAGCAGCCGATGCCGGTGCCCGAGAGGTGCATGTGTCCGAAGCCGATAAGCTCATCGTCGTCGTAGTAGTAGCCCGAGCACCAGTCCCAACCGCGTGTGGGCTCTGTCGGACCGAGCTGAACGAGTCCGAACGGCACGTTTGCACCCATGAACGTGTGTCCATGACCGCCGGTTCCTACGTACTGATTGACGTATTGTGTAAGATTCTGCACAGTAGCTGCAACGGCTGTAGCACTAAAGCACACTACAAGGGCTGCAACTGACAAGAGTCGTGATAAATAGTTTGTTCTCATAAATTTAGTATTTTACAATTGCAAAGTTACTACAAAAAAGTGAAATGCGGAAAGATATAGTGATAGAATTGAGTTACAAGGGTTTTAGTTGAAGTGGCGAAAATTCGTGAAGCCATTACAATCCCTGCCAAAGCCAAATCCTGACGCCGCAACGTTACTTGTTCGTAACCATGCCCGAAAATGCGACAAACGGGTACGGATGACGAAACAAGACGCTAAGGAATAGTGAGTTACCGACAACTCACGCGAAAAATTTGCTTACGGAAAAAGATTGCGCCGTTCCTCCCCGTTTTGCGTAC
>ULZG01006755.1_pt1 | contig 76402 bp, 59 predicted proteins | sample 1962881 | NCBI WGS metagenome assembly ULZG01 (sample SAMEA4835883, study PRJEB28245) | human gut metagenome | biome: gut microbiome; material: fecal sample | place: Denmark | collected 2008 | reverse complement strand
GGTGCATTGCACAAAGCAGGTATTGAAATCAACCGTAAGGTGTTGGCTGACTTAGCTATGAACCATCCTGAAGCATTCAAGGCTGTGGTTGCTAAAGCTAAAGCTGCTTAATCTCACCGGAAACGGAGACAATGTATAAAGGATGCCCTAAAATGGCATCCTTTTTTTGTGCATTATTTTTGTATATTCAAATATTTGTCGTATATTTGTCATAGAAAAATTGAAGCCGTACTTGCAGAATCGGGAAACTCATCAAATCTAAAGAAATACCGAGACAAGCTTCTACTTCCAATGGCGGGCCACGCCTTCGGGTAGCATTTATGCCGGTGGATTACAAAGGAGGGGAGCACTCAAAACCTGTCATTCGGAGTTTCGTCACGCCTCGGGTACGGCTTCTCCTTTTTATAAAAGCGAAGAATCTTGGGTTTAGCGAGTCAAGGTTCTTCGTTTTTTTATGAGTTTACTTTTGGAACGTTGTTTACTTAGATAATATAAGAACTATGAGGAAGCACATTTTAATGTCGTTGTGTGCCGGCTCTCTTTTGTTGGGGGCTTGTGCTGGAAAAGGTGAGCAGAAAATGAGTGTGTCACAAGAACCGGATACTTTATTAATGCTGGTGGGCAGTTATGCAAGTGCCAATCAGGAAGGTATAAAGGCGTATCGTTTCAACCAGGAGACGGGAGAAGCTGTGCTGACCAGCACGGTGTCTGGGATTGAGAATCCGTCGTTTTTAGTGCCGACGGAAGACGGTACGCATGTGTATGCCGTAGGAGAAACGGAAAAAGGTTTTACGGCTAATGCGCTGGCATTGGATACGTTGACTGCGGGGCTGACGTTGCTGAACAGTCAGTCTACGGGTGGAGCTGCACCATGTCATATTACGGTGAGCCCGGATGGAAAATTCGTGTTGACAGCCAATTACATGGGAGCGAATATTACGGTTTTCCCTCGTCTGGCGGATGGAAAGTTAGGAGAGGGGCATGTTATTTCCTTCCAGGGAAAAGGAGCCGATAAGGAACGGCAGGAGCAGCCTCACTTGCACTGTGTGTATTTCACTCCCGACGGGAAGTTGCTTTTGGCAAACGATTTAGGTCTGGACCGTATTCATGCTTTTCCGGTAAAACAAACTCCAGGAACGAAAGGAACGGATTTATTGGATGAAGCGGCTGCTTTTGATATTGAGCTGGCTCCAGGTTCAGGTCCGCGTCATACTTGTTTTGACAAGCAGGGAAAACATGCGTATCTGTTGACGGAACTGTCTGGCGAAGTAGTGGTGTGGACGTACGATGGAAAGACCCTGACACAGCAGCAAGTCATCAAGGCAGACACGGTGGGCGCGAAAGGTAGTGCGGATATTCATCTGTCGCCCGATGGAAAATTCCTGTACGCTTCCAACCGCCTGCAAGCAGATGGCGTAGCTATTTTCAAGGTTTCTCCTTCCGATGGTACACTGACCAAGGTGGGGTATCAGTTGACGGGCATTCATCCGCGTAATTTCACGATTACACCGAACGGCAAATATCTGTTAGTAGCTTGTCGGGATACCAACGAGATTCAAGTATTTGCGCGTGATACGGAAACCGGTCTTTTGCAGGATACTGGCAAGACTATCCATACCGATAAACCAGTCTGTCTGCAATGGGTTATGAAATAAGTAATTGAAACATATACTTATACGGCGGGGAAAGAGAGGCGGAAACAGCTTCCTTTCCCCGCTGTGCTTTGTACGCTGATTTGTCCCCCGTGCAGGCTGATAATCTGTTTACAGAGGGTAAGGCCGATACCGGAACCGTTATTCTTAGTGGTGAAGAAAGGCACGAAGATACGTTCCGTCACTTCCGGCAGCATACCTTCTCCGTTATCGCTGATTTCGAAAATGAGTTCCTGGGCATGGGTTTCTACCTGGATGCGGATGTCTGGATGAGAGCGATGGGCACATGCTTCACGGGCATTCTTCAGCAGGTTGATAAATACCTGCTCCATCTGTGTGCGGTCGGCATACCAGGTGAGCTGGGAAGACGGGCATTTATACTGCACTTCCAGTTCCGGATAAAGCCGTTGCAGGTCGGAAAGAAACTGTTCCAGTGGGATTTCCGTCTTCATCGGGGCCGAGATACGGGTCAGTTTCCGGTAATTCTCTACGAACTCCAGCAAGCCTTTCCCCCGGCGGTAGATGACTTGTAGCCCTTGCTGTATGTAGGTATGCGTGCGTGCATCGTCAGGGTGTTCCTGGCTTCGTTCATTCAATGTATCTGCCAGGGAGATAATCGGGGTGATGGAATTCATGATTTCATGCGTCAGTACCCGTATCAGCTTTTGCCAGGCTTCCATTTCTTTGTATTCCAATGCACCGTGGATGTTTTTCAAGCTAATCAGCCGGCAGGTTCGTCCTTGCAGTTGGATGTGCGTGACCGACAGGGAGAGATCGAAAGTGGCGTTCCCTTTTTGCAGGTGAGCCACCTGCTGGTTTTCCTGAATGGCCGTGCTGATTGCTTCGGGCAGATGGGCGCAGTGTCCCAATAGTTCGCGGGCTGCCTTGTTCATCCATTCCATCCGGTTACTTCGGTCGGTGACGAGGACGGCCGTATCTACCTTGTTCAGCAGCATTTCATAGTATTGGTGCTTTACCTCCTCATCTACTATACGGGTGCGCAGGTTCTTCAGAGCCTGTGAAAGGTCCTCTGCTAACTTCTGCATCTGCGGGTCGGCAAAAGGTGCGCAAACCCGCTGTCCCAGGTCATTCTGTTTCATGCATTCCACGAGCCGGTACATGGTTTCAGTCTGCCGGATTTGTATGCGGTACAGGCTGTAACAGATGCCCACGAGCAACAGTCCGCAGATGATGGTACAGAACCACAGTCCATGCAGCATGGCTAAAACACCTGCGGTAATCAGACCCGTCAGTCCCAAGATGTGCAGTATCAGGTAGTATCCATACGTTTTCATAAGCCCCATTTTTCCAGTTTCCGATAAAGTGCAAAACGTGTAATTCCTAATAGTTCGGCAGCCTTGCTCATGTTTCCTGCGCTCACTTTCAAGGCCCGTTCGATGGCATTCTTTTCCAGTTTCTCTAAGTTGAGTTCCTCCGTCAGTGCAGGCTGGTGAGCGGCGGCATTCCCTTGTGGAAACAAGAAATCATCCGGTTTCAGGAGTCCGTTTTCGCTCAGGATGACGGCACGTTCCACGGTGTGCTGTAACTCACGCACATTACCCGGCCATTCGTATTTCAGCAGCTTGTTTTTGGCTTCACGCGTCAGTCCCTTGATTTCCTTGCGGTATTTCCGGTTGTACTGATTCAGGAAGTGCGTGGCTAACAGCAGAATATCTTCTCCACGTTCCCGTAAAGGAGGGATGTGAAGTTCCACGGTATTGATGCGGTACAATAAATCCTGACGGAATTTTCCTTCTGCCACCAACTGATGTAGGTTGGCATTGGTGGCACAAATCAGCCGGACATCGATGTGTATCGGATTGACTGCTCCCAGTCGGGTGATGCACTGCTTTTCGATGGCCGTCAGCAACTTGGCCTGCATGGGCAGGGACAAGTTACCGATTTCATCCAGAAACAGCGTACCTCCTGAAGCCGTTTCCATTCTTCCCGGCTTGGCTTTTCGGGCATCCGTAAAGGCCCCCTTTTCGTACCCGAAGAGCTCACTCTCAAACAACTGCTCCGGAATACTTCCCAAGTCGATGGGAATAAAGACCTGTTCCCGGCGGGGAGAGAAGAAGCGCAGCATGCGTGCAGCCAGGTCCTTCCCGGTACCATTTTCTCCCAATATGAGCAAGTTGGCATCCGTATCAGAAAGCTTGTAGATGGTTTCTTTTACCTTCTGTATGGCGGGGGAGTTGCCAATCAGTTCCGGAATGCGGTCGTCTCCCTTCAGGGCCTGTACCTCGTTCTGCAACCGTCCTACTTCCTGGCGTGAGCGGCTGAGTTTGACGGCAGCCGACAATGTAGCCAACAGCTTTTCCTTCTCCCATGGTTTGGAAATAAAATCAGTTGCCCCGGCTTTAATGGCCTGCACCGCCTTTCCCGTATCCGCGTAGGCCGTCATGAATACCACTACCGCTTGCGGGTCGATACGGAGGATCTGCTTCAGGTAGTCAAATCCTTCCTGTCCACTGATGGCATCCCGCTGGAAATTCATGTCGAGCAGAATCACATCGGGATGGAAGGTAGTCATGAAATGTTCAATCCGTGTAGGCTGTGTGGTTACTCGAATCTGCTCCATATAAGGTTCTAACAGCAGGTTCAAGGCGAAGAGCACGTCTTCGTTATCGTCAATGATGAGTATTTTTCCTTTTTCTTCCATACAATATCAAGGTGTCTTTCGCAAAGATAATGCTTTTTTGCATGTGCTGTATGTGCATTTTCGCACGCTTTTTGTGCGGATGCGCACACGGTGTGAATTTGCTCGATTCCTCTATCTTCTACATAATCAGTGCGTTATCCGAATGGCACAGTTTTTGGATATAAAAAAAGCAGATAACTATGCGTATGAAGATGGAAAACAAGATACTGTGGCTTATGAGTTGCCTGCTTTTTTGCGGGCAAGTTGTGTGGGGAGAGAAGCTGACGCTGCAAGAGGCTATTCAGTTGGCGCAGGCCAGCTCTCCAGAGGCAGAAGCTGCCCGGCATACCTACCGGGCAGCTTACTGGAGTTACCGTTCGTTTCGGGCAGACTACCTGCCTGAGGTAAGTTTGTCTGCATCGCCTTATCTGAACCGGCAGATTAATAAGGTAACCCAGCCTGACGGTACGGAACTGTTTCTCCGCCAGAACCAGCTGGCTACCGACCTGACGCTTTCCGTCAGCCAGAACGTCTGGTTCACGGGAGGTAACTTGTTCATGCAGACCGCCGCCCAGCGTATGGATGAACTGGGCGAGAAAAGTACGGCTTATAACACCCAGCCTTTCACGGTGGGTTATCGTCAGTCGCTTTTTGGCTATAACTCCTTGAAGTGGAATCGCCGCATTGAGCCCGTCCGTTTTCAGGAGGCTAAGAAAACATATAGTGAGACGCTGGAGCTGATTGCTTCGAAAACATGCGAGTTGTTTTTTGCACTGGCGTCTGCCCAGTCTGATTTGGAGATTGCCCGAGCCAACTATGCTTCCGCTGATACTTTGTATCGCTATGCCCGCGGACGGTATCGTATCGGCAGCATTACGGAGAACGAGATGTTGCAGCTGGAAGTGAACAAACTGACCGAGGAAACTAACCTGATGAAAGCCCGTATCAGTGTGGAAGATGCGATGCTTACCTTCCGTTCTTTCTTAGGTATCCGGGAGGAAGAAGAGATAGAGGTGGTTCCGCATGACAGTGTGCCGGATTTTGAAGTGCCTTTGGACAAGGCACTGGAACAGGCCCATTTTCACAGTCCGGAAATCGAGACCTACCGGCGGATGCAGTTGGAGAGTCGCAGCCAGTTGGCCTCCGCTCGTGCCAGTCGGGGACTAAAGGCAGATTTGTACCTTCAGTTCGGACTTTCGCAGACCGCTGCCCGTCTTCGGGATTCCTATCGTGACCCGCTCGACCAGCAATACGTGAGCCTGTCCGTAGTGATTCCGATACTGGACTGGGGGAGAGGCAAAGGAAAGGTACGTGTGGCCAAGTCGAACATCGAGCTGGTCAATACCCAGGTGGAACAGGGCATGAATGATTTTGAACTGAACGTGCGGCAGATGGTACGGCAGTTTAATCTTCAGGCACGGCAGGTGGAAGTCGCTTCTCGTACCGACGAAACAGCCCGCCGGCGGTATGAAGTGGCACTCCGCCTTTACCTGATGGGCAAATCGTCGGTGCTCGATTTGAATGCGGCCACTACGGAGAAAGATACCTCCCGGCGCAATTATATTGAGGCCCTGAAAACCTACTGGATGCTGTATTACGGACTCCGCAGCCTGACGCAATATGATTTTTACCGGAACTGTCCGCTGACTGAAACTTTACCTGAAATATAACACAAACCGATTATGGATATACAATTGAAAAAGAAACCCTGGTACGTTCGCTATCGTCTTTATCTGGCGGGCGGCGTACTCTTGCTGGCCGGACTGATTTATGTGATTATACTGGCTTCCGGCCCCCAGCGTTTACGCATTGATGCGGATTCTGTGCAACTGGCCGAGGTGAAGCAGGCCCCTTTCCGTGAATACGTGGACGTGGAAGGAGTGGTGCATCCCATCCTGACTTTGATGGTCAATGCCCGCGAGTCGGGTAATGTAGCCCACATCGTAGCCGAGGAAGGAAGTCTTTTACAGCAGGGAGATACCATCTTGCTGCTCACCAATCCGGACCTGTTGCGCGAGATAGACGACCAGCGGGATGAATGGGAGAAGCAACGCATCTCTTATCAGGAGAAGGCTCTTGAGATGGAACAGAAAAGTCTGACCCTGAAACAACAGACACTAGAGGCTGCTTACGAGTTGAACAAGATACGGAAAAGCTTTGCACTGGAGCAGGAAGAATACCGCATGGGCATCCGCAGCAAGGCGCAGCTGGAAGTGTCGGAAGATGAGTACCGCTATAAAACGGCTTCTACTCAGCTGAAGATGCAGAGCCTGCAGAGCGATTCGGCCATGACGGTCATTCGCAGAGAACTGTTGCGTAACGACCGGGAACGGGAACAGAAGAAGCTGGAGCGTTCTTTGCAGCGGATGGAAGAGCTGGTGGTACGTGCACCGACCGATGGGCAGCTCAGTTTTGTGAAGGTCACATTAGGCCAGCAGGTGGCAGCCGGAGAGAACCTGGCGGAAGTAAAGGTCATGTCGCAGTTCAAGGTGCATGCTTCTCTGAGCGAATACTACGTAGACCGGGTGACGGTAGGTCTGCCGGCATCCGTAACTTATCAGGGAAAACGCTATGCCTTGAAAGTCAGCAAGGTGGTGCCGGAGGTGAAAGACCGCACCTTTGATGTGGACTTAGTCTTTACGGGAGAAATGCCCGAAAACGTCCGTCTGGGAAAAAGCTTCCGGGTACAGATTGAGTTAGGGCAACCGGAACAAGCCTTGGTAATTCCGCGCGGTAATTTCTATTCGCAGACCGGCGGGCAGTGGATTTACAAACTCAATGCCGACAAGACCCGGGCGAGAAGGGTTCCGGTGGTAATCGGGCGTCAGAACCCCCTGCAATACGAAATAACCGAAGGTTTGCAGCCCGGCGATTGGGTGATTACCACAGGATATGATAACTTTGGCGACGCGGAAGAGCTGGTGTTTAAGTGAATGAACCGGATGCTTTCACCTGATTCCAGTACTTCCCCGAAAGTACCGGAGTACTGCCTAAGAAGTACTGTAGTACTTTCAGGGAAGTACTGGAGTACTGCAAAGGAAGTACTGAGAACGCTTAAAGTGAAGAATTACAGAAAGTTGGGAAATTAATAGTGAATATTGGAAACAGTGACTCTCCGGAGTATCCTATAGTCGAATATAATTATTGATTTATGAAAGGGAAAATAAAACACATAACTATTGCTTTGGGAATCTGTCTTTTATTGGCAATGATTGTACTGGGGCTTAAAAACCGTAATACTATATATACCTGGTTTTTGGGCGATGTCCAGACGCTTTATATGCAGGCAGATAGTTTGTACAGACAGAAAAGATACGAGGATGCCGCGACTCTGTACTCAAAACTGGCGAAAATAGACACAGCAAAACGTTGTCAGTTTATTTTAGGTGATATATATTATCAGGGTAAGACCGGGATAAGGAATTACAAAAAGGCCATGAAGTTATTCTTGGAATCGGCAGATAACGGCAATGCAGATTCTCAGAACAATCTGGGCTATATGTATGCTTATGGCATAGGAACAGACATCGACTATTCTAAAGCTAAAAAATATCTCAGTCTGGCTGCTTTGCAAGGACACTCCCAAGCACAAGTGGGATTGGGCAGTCTTTACAGGCATGGCTGGGGAGTCACCAAGAGCTATTCGGAAGCATTCAAGCTATATAAAAAGGCTGCGGCACATGATAATACTGATGCTATGAATAATTTAGGATATATGTACACATTCGGTTACGGAACTTCAACCAGCGCGGGTGATGCCATATACTGGTTTGAAAAATCCGCTTCAAGAGATAATGTTTCCGCCTTGTTTAATCTGGCTGTGTTTCATATAGAAGGACATGGATATCCCAAAGATTTATCGAAAGGAGCTGAACTTCTTTCAAGGGCGGCTGAATTGAATTCTCCTGCGGCACAGTTCGATTTGGGATTGATGTACTATTTCGGAAAAGGTGTTGAGAAGGATTATGCCAAGGCAAAACATTTGTTCCAACAGGCTTCCGCCCAAGGGCATAACCATGCGTTGGAATTTCTCATGAAGGTGGAAAATAAGGAGAAGGTTTCTGAAACCGATTCAATTTATGATTGGAAATTGAAGGCGATATAATGTGGGTATTAAAAATACCTGATTTTATAATTGTTGACACGAATGAGTGAAAAAGATATGATTGCACATTACCTGAAAATAGCCTGGCGTAACTTGCTGAAATACCGTATGCAGAGTGTGGTCAGTATTTTAGGACTGGCTGTGGGCTTGGCATGCTTTGCCCTTTCTGCCTTCTGGATACATTATGAGATGACGTACGATACGTTTCATCGTGATGCAGACCGTCTGTATCTGGTTGGAGTGAATGACGATAGTTTCGGGGGGGCTTCCGCGAGCTTCACGCCTTATGCCTTGGGACGTTACCTGAAGGAACATTACTCGGAAATTGAAGATTACTGTTTGTTTGAGGCAGAAACTTTTTTTGTGCTGAAAGACAACCGGATGCTGGAGTTGCCCATGCTTCTGCCCGATACTACCGCTTTGCGTATGCTGGACATCCGTGCTTTGGAGGGGGATGAAAGTTTTCTTCGTGCCGGTACTACAGATAACCGTATTGCTATTACGGAGAAGGCCGCAAAACAGCTGTTTGGCACTACGGATGTGATTGGCCAAACCGTGACCAATGCCAACTGGAACAAGGAATATACCATTGGCGCTGTAGTGAGCGACTGGGGAGTGCACACCAATTTCCCGTACGCCTTCTTGGGTAACGGAAGCGGACGGACAGGCTGGGACGATTACACCTACCGGACACTTGTCAAAGTGAAGCCAGGTACGGATGTCTCCCGATTGCTGGAGAAGATGAATGCCCACTTCCCCGAAGAACTGACCAAAAGCAGGTATCAGGAGAACACGGGACTGACACGTTTCTACTTGGAGCCGCTGACGGGTCTTCGTGCCACGGAAGGTTTCATCCTTAAAAACAACCAGACGGTGCAGTTCCGTTATATCACCTGGTTTGCTGCTGTAGGTGGACTTATTATCGTTTGTGCTTTTATCAATTACCTGACAATCTACATTGACCGTTTCCGTACGCGCAGAAGAGAAATGGTGTTGCGGCAGGTTTGTGGGGCAGGACTGCGTTCGTTGGTTACTTTGCTTTGTACTGATTTTCTGCTGACAGTCCTGGCGGCCTTGGTTGTGGGGATGGTATTGGTAGAGTTGCTGATGCCGATTTTCCTCCGATATTCTCTGATTCAGGATGCCGACTTTTCGAACTACCGTTCAATCTTGTTCTACATTCTGTCGGTATCGGTAGTCATGATGGCTATCGTAGTGCTGTGGGTATGGCTGTTTCAAAAGCGGTCATTGCATGGAAATATGCATACGGGCAATGCGCTTTCGGGTATCGCTTGGCGGAAGGGAAGTGTCATTCTTCAGCTGACAGTCTGTATGGCTTTCATCTTCTGTACAGTGGCCATGCAGCTGCAACTGCACCATTTGCGGAATGTGGATACAGGCATGGACTATCGCGGACGGGCAGCCGTCAGCATTTGGATGAATGTGGACATGAACGTATGGGCCGAGAAAATCAAGGCCTTGCCGATGGTGACGGAAGTGATACGCCCAGCCTATTGGCCGCTGCTGGGCGAAGGGGCTTATTCGTCGTACCTGATAGATGGATATACAGGCATGGAAGGCCGGCTGGAGCAACCCCTGACCTTTGACGAAGTGCTGGCGGGTGAAGAGTTCTTCCGCTTTTACGACATGCAGCTGCTGTCTGGTGAATGGGTATCGGCCAAGTCGGAATACTGTCAGGTGAACATCATGGAGAGCACAGCCCGTCGTATGGGCTGGAATCCCGAAGAAGCTGTAGGCAAGCAACTGTTCTTCGTCAACCGCGAACAGGAGCCTATGACCGTTATCGGCGTAGTGAAAGACTGTGCCTACAAATCGCCTACCGCTGAGCTGCCTAACACTGTATTCGTCAACACTGACCAGATGAAGTGGATGCACGCCCGTTGCTTCGTACTCTTCAAATACCGTCCGGGAACGTGGGACGAATGTCGCCGTCGCATTGAAGAGATGCAGCGTGCCGAGCTGCCCGACCGCAAGCTCTTTCTCTATAGTGAAGAAGAACGTTACAACGATTATCTGAAGTCGGAAGATGCCTTGTCGTCATTGCTTGGGTTCTCATCGCTGGTGTGTATCTTCATTTCGATATTCGGTATCTACTCGCTGGTGACACTGGCATGCGAGCGGCGCCGTAAGGAGATAGCTATCCGTAAGGTAAACGGAGCCACGGTGAGGAATATCCTTACGCTGTTTTTCAGAGAATATGCTTTGCTGCTGGTCGTTTCTTCGCTGATTGCCTTCCCAGCTGCCTGGTGGGTGATGAGACGTTGGATAGAGCATTATAACCGTCAGGTGGAAATCGGATTCCTTCCATTTCTGCTGATTTTTATCGGCGTTGCTCTTTGTGTGGCGGCTTGTATCGGGCATCGCATTTGGAAAACGGCAAATGAGAATCCGGCAGAGGTGATAAAGAGTGAATGATATAAAAGAATGATATAGAAATAAGAAAAGAAAACAATATGAACACACTACGCTATGCATTACGTTTCCTGCTCCGTGCACGGACGTACACACTGATTAATCTGTTGGGGCTGGCATTCAGTCTGGCTTGCTGCATCATTTTGCTCCGATACATCCATCGGGAACTGACGGTCGATACCCATTGTGTAGACCGGGAAAAAGTGTATGCCGTGCAAGTGAATGTGTCTGGAGGTGTATATTGGGGCTCTTATGCAGCTTATCGGAATGACAGTGTACTGATTGCTCCAGAACTGATAGAAACAAAATGTAGTTTTGTTCCGTTGGAGAATGATTTTCTGGTCAGTGAGGGACACCGTTACCGTTGCGATGCCCTTGCTACGGACAGCACGTTTTTTCAATTGTTCTCTTATCCGCTGATACAGGGAGAAAAGAACCTGACCGATCCTTCTTCAGTAGTACTGACCCAATCGTATGCACGGGAGGTTTTTGGTTCGGACAACCCTGTCGGAAAGACAATCACTTATTCCAACGGACAAGAATACGTGGTAAAAGGAGTGATAGGGCTTCCTGTTAACAAAACCTGGCTGAATTTCGATTTGCTTCTGGCAAATACTTCTTCCAATATGTGGGAGAAGATGCCGCTGGATTTGTACCGTTTTGTACCCGGAGCAGATATGAGTAAGCTCAACCAGGTGGGGAAACATCCACGTCGTCTGAATCCGCACTATTCGGAGGATACACGTGCGTACACCTTTCGTTTTGTACCTTTGAAAGAATGTTACTTTTCCAAGTTGGAAATAAGGGATAAAGCGTCTATTTATGTATGGGGAAATTGGGGACAGTTGCAGATATTCATGGGTATCTGTGCGCTGCTGCTGGTTACCGGATTGCTGAACTTCATCAACCTTTACATGATTTTTATGCTCAAACGCACGCACGAATACGGTATACGCCGGGTGTTTGGAGCAGGAAGAGGAGCTGTCTTTGCACAGATTTTTGCCGAGAACTTTCTGCTTTCCGCTTTGGCGGTGTTGCTTGCGTGGGTATGCATTGAACTGACCCGGGTGCCCGTGTCCCGCTTTTTCGGGTTTGATTTCTCTTATACTGCTTTCGATGGGTATTTGTCCTTGGCATTACTTATATTCCTGCCGTTGGTAGCCTCGTTTTATCCGTATTTCCGTTTCACGCGTATCTTGCCTTCTGTCGGCATCCGTCTGGTGAGTACCGCCGGGCAGTCGGTACGGGCGAGGATGGGACTGTTGCTGTTACAATATGTACTTACCTTCATATTGGTGGTACTGGCATTTTATTTTAACCGTCAGCTTGATACCTTGCTGCATACAGACCCGGGGTATCGTACGGAGAATATTCTGGTGGCGCATCTGGCTCACGAATCGAAGGATTATTCTTCCTATCAGAATCCGGAAGACATACAGGCACGTGTGCAGCGAGTGAAACAACTGGGTGCCAAGATGAAAGCTTGCCCTGATATAGAGTATTGGGTAGCGGATCAATCTGCGCTGACCTCCAGTGATTTTGGAATGAAGTTTATAGGAAACAACGGGCGTACGGCTTTTTTGTATATGTGGTATGCCAATCCTTCTTTCTTCTGGCTTTATGAGTTGCGTTTTGTAGAGGGAACGCTTCCCTCAATGGAAGAGGAAGAAGATTGGGACAGAGAGTATTATGTGGTGAACCGTGCGGCACTGAAGGAGCTGGGATATGATTCCTGTCAAGGAGCTACATTGATGTATGAAGATGACAAGGTGAGGGCTCAAAACCCGGAAGCACATCCTATTGTAGCGGTTATCGACGATTATTATGACGGACATATCAGTGCGGGTGTACATCCGATGGTATTTGTGGTGCGACGTGGCTCTTCCGGTGACCTGTATACGTTATCATACCGTCCGGGACGTCTGGCTGCGGTGATGGATTACTTGAAAAAAGTGGAACGTGAAATATATGGCACAGAGGAATTTGAATATACGTTGTTTTCCGATCAGGTGAAACAGATATATGCGGCAGACCGTCGGATGGCAATGCTTTACACTTCGTTTGCCTTTATCGCCATTGTCGTATCTTGTTTGGGGCTGTTCGGCATTTCCCTGTTCGACATCCGCCAGCGTTACCGTGAGATTGCCATCCGCAAAGTGAACGGTGCCATGCTGAAAGACCTGTATGTGCTGTTACTCCGTCGTTACGTGGGGATGCTGTTGCTGGCAGCCGTGGTGGCAGTGCCGCTGGCTTGGCTGGCCATCTACTATTATACCGCCGATTTGGTGGTGAAGGCTCCGGTGACGGTCGGTCTGTTCTTGACAGCCTTCCTGATAGTAGCGGTGATTTCTGTGGCTACATTGCTCTGGCAGGTGAACAAAGCTTCCCGCATCAACCCGAGTGAAGTAATGAAAAGTGAATAATAAAAAACGAATTTATATGAACACACTACGCTATGCATTACGTTTCCTGCTCCGTGCACGGACGTACACACTGATTAATCTGTTGGGGCTGGCATTCAGTCTGGCTTGCTGCATCATTTTGCTTCGATACATCCATCGGGAACTGACGGTTGATACCCATTGTGTGGACCGGGAAAATGTGTATGTGTCTCGTTGTCAGATTGGTGACAACGATGCATTGGTTTCTTCCACATTGAATGGAGATACGCTGGCTGTAGACCCGTCACTGGTCATGCAACGTTCACGGGTCACACTGCTGGATCATGACATGATACGTTACAAGGACAATCGTTTGCAGGTGAATATGATAGTGGCCGATACGACCTTTCTGAAACTGTTCCGTTATCAGCTGTTACAAGGAGAATATTCCCTTTCAAAGCCAGGGATGGCCTTGTTGAGTGAGCACCTGGCACATAAGTTGTTTGGCAAGCAGAATCCCATTGGAGAGACCTTTGTCTTGTCTACCGGGAAATCAGTGACGGTATCCGGAATCTTCGCTACTCCAGAAAACAAGTCTATTTTGCAGGTAGATGCCATTCTTTCTGAAATGCCGGGAGCACTTTGGGAAAGAATGCCCATGGAGTTTGTCCGTTTTGTGCCAGGAGCGGATATTCAGAAATTAAATGAGGCAGGCAAGATCTTGCGTCCTACGCAGGTGGGCGATGGCAGTATGTACACTTTCTCCCTCCTGTCACTGAAGGATGTATATTGGGAGTCACGTTTGTTGTACCGCACTTCTCCTACGATGTGTGTGTCGGGCAACCGGGCTCAGTTGTATGTCTTGTCGGCCATGTGTATCTTTATATTCTTTATCGGTCTGCTTAATTACATCAATTTGTATGCGGTGCTGTTGGGCAAGCGATTACGGATTTATCTGCTTCATCGGGTGTGGGGAGCAGGCTTCCGTCCTCTCTTCATGTTGGTGTACTGGGAAAATCTGGTGCTGTCGGTCTTGTCGTTGTTGCTGGCTTGGACGGTGGTGGAACTTGCCCAACCTTTCGTCAACCGTTTGTTTGACACGGTATTTACCGTAGGGACGTTTGACGTATGGGTGTCATTGTCTCTTTTGGTGTGGTTGCCGTTGCTCATATCATTATGCACGGTACTTCGGTGCTGGAAATCCCCGTTGGGCATGTCGCTGGTTCGTTCGGGGAATGACAGGAAGTCAATACGCTTGCGTCAGGGATTCCTGTTCGTGCAATATACGGTGACCATTGTACTGGTTGTTCTTGCTTTGTTCTTCCATCGTCATCTCAACTTGCTGTTGAATACTCCACCGGGATTTCAGGTAGAAAATGTGATTCATGCCAACTTAGTGTATGAGTCGACTGACTATGCCTCTTATACCGATGAATCGATACAGGCCCGGAAGCAGCGGGTTGCTCAGATTGATGAGGCGTTGAGTAAATGTCCAGACATTTCATGTTGGACAGCTGGTTTGTATTCCATTTTGGATTTCGACTATACAGCGGAGTTTCAGAATGCGAAGGGAGAAACCGTTTCATTGAATCAGAATTTTGCTACTCCCGAATTCTTTACCTTGTTCAATTTGAAGTTTGTGGAAGGGAAACTGCCTGTTGAAGAAGACGGGTTTGTGGTGAATCGGGCGGCTTTGCGTGCTTTGGGATACACCTCTTTAGAGGGAGCTACCGTGTTGGATCTCCGTATGAAAGAATTTGTTCCGGATTTGCAGGCCCGTCCCATTGTGGGAGTGATAGAGGATTATTATAGCGGACATATCTCCAAAGGAGTACGTCCCATGCTGTTCATGGTTTCTCCTACTATGCGGGGAGACGTGTATCAGATAGCATGTCAGCCGGGCAAACTTTCTCAGGTGATAGATTATCTGCGGAAGCTGGAAAGGGAAGTATATGGTACGGAAAACTTTCAGTATTCGTTGCTGAAGGATGATGTGCAGAAGTTGTATAAATCCGATCAGCAGGTAGCTACCATTTACTCGGCTTTTGCCTTTATTGCCATTGTCATTTCCTGTCTGGGCCTGTTGGGTATTTCCTTGTTCGACATCCGCCAGCGTTACCGGGAGATTGCCATCCGCAAGGTGAACGGTGCCATGCTGAAAGACTTGTATGTGCTGTTGCTTCGCCGTTACGTGGGGATGCTGTTGCTGGCAGCCGTGGTGGCAGTGCCGCTGGCTTGGCTGGCCATCCATTATTATACTGCCGATTTGGTGGTGAAGGCCCCGGTGACGGTCGGTCTGTTCCTGGCAGCCTTCCTGATAGTAGCGGTGATTTCCGTGGCTACGTTGCTCTGGCAGGTAAACAAGGCATCCCGTATCAATCCGAGTGAAGTAATGAAAAGTGAATAATAAAAGAATGAATTTATAATGATTGCACATTATTTGAAAGTAGCTTTCCGCAATTTGTGGAAATACAAGACACAGCATCTGATTGCGTTGGCTGGAGTAGGGGTGGCCTTGCTGTGTTTCAGTATCTGTCTCTACGTGGTCCGTTATGCTTTCAGCATGAATCATTGTTTTGCAAACTATGAACGGATTGCCGAACTCAATATTCGTGACATGAAAGAAGGGAAAGTGTTGAATTATACTCCTGCGACGTTGGCCGAGGAACTGCGTCTTCAAAAGCCGGATGGGATTGAGGCGTTGTGTGTGGTGGATTATTCACCGATAGAACGGCCTTTCAACGTGGAGATGCCCGACGGGAAGCAGTTACCTTATACCTTTTTCGTGGCAGAGACGGATTCTTCCTTTTTTCAAGTATTGACTCCTCAAATTTTGTGCGGTTCGGCTGAAGTGAGCAAGATGATGCCAAATTCATTGGTCGTGAGTGAGAGCATGGCACGCCGGGTATATGGGGATATTCGCCAGGCGGTAGGAAAACAGCTGGTACTGATGCGCCGGTTGTACACTTCGCCGGATTCTACTCCACGTACCGGGGGAACGGTTTATACCATTCAGGCAGTGATTGAGGATATTCCAGAGAACAACAGTATTGCTTTTATGGAGCATCTGGATATGTTTTCCCTCAACGATTCGGAAGGAATCATCCAGAATGATGCCCGTTATGCCATTATCAGTTCCTTTACGTATGCGTTGCTGCGTAAAGGTTTTACTCCGGAGCAACTCAATGAGTGGTTTTATCGCAGCAAACAGACGCATCGGATGCATGATACAAGCTTTGCGGTGGAAGCTCATCCGATGGGGGATAGGGACTGGAATGGGGGACTGCTTCGTACGATGGTATGGACTACAATGGTAGCCGGGGTATTGATTTTACTGGTGGCCTTGCTCAATTTCTTTCATCTGCTCGCGGGGTCTTTCCTTACTCGTATGCGTGAATTCAGTATCCGGCGAATGACGGGAGCATCCGGAGGTGGCCTTTTTGTTCAACTGTTCATACAGTCTGCCTTGTTGGTTTTGCTGGCTGGCCTGTTGACCGGTGTCTGCATCGAGGTGATGGCTCCCTGGTTGAGACTGGAAATGGCCGGATTGTATTTGCAGTTTGACGCTTCTCTGCTGATGGTACAGAGCCTTGAGTATCTGGCTGGTTTGTTGGGAGTATGTGCTTGGGTGTGTGGAATAGTCGTGTGGAAGGTACGTCGCATGCAGGTGCATGCAGGGGTGACTGGCGGTGTGCATCGGGGAGGAAAGAGACGGCTGCGGAATCTGTTGTTGGGAGTGCAGCTGTTCATCTGTTGGGTTTTTATCTCACTGGCAGCGGCACTTTATCTGCAATCGGATAAAACGGGACGTACCTTGTTCGGGACATTGAGCTTGGAGGAGAAAGAGCAGATTTTGAGCATTCCGATGGATTTTTCCTTTATGAACGCCGTGCAGAAGCAGGATCTGATACATCAGTTTAAAAACTTGTCGGGAGTCGAAGAGGTACTTCCGGCCGACATCAATTATTTGGGAGGTGTTTCCGGTACGGGTATGTATACGGAGAAAGATAATAAAGGCAGTTATGTGGATGTAAATGTGATGCGTATAACTTCCGGTTTCTTTCGTTTCATGCACATTCCGATGCGGTCGGGACATACGCCGCGTGAATCGTCCGATTTGGTGATAGACGAGGCATTATCTCATCGTCTCGGAACGGACATCATGGGGAAACCGCTTTATAATTTTGACGGAGATGCCTACACGGTTAAAGGAGTGTGCCAGACATTTGTGTCCAGTGTGTATTATGATAGTGAAGGATTTATATTCCTCCTGAGCGGGTTCGATGATTATTGTGGGCATTGCTATATAAAATGTAAGGAGGGGCAGACGGAAACCGTATCTCAGGAGGTCCGGAAGATACTGAAAAAAACGTTGCCGGAAAGTGTGGAAGTGAAGGTAAGCACGTTCATGGACGACATCCGTGAGTCACAGGCGCTTGAGTTCAAGCTCCGCGGAATTGTATTGTTCTTTTCGGTAGTGGTGCTGGTGATTTCGTTGTTGGGCGTGTATTCAGCCGTGACCATCGACACGGAATATCGGCGGAAGGAGATGGCTATCCGAAAGATCAACGGTGCCGGAATGCGTCAGATAGTCTGGCTTTTTGCCCGGCTTTATGTTACTTTACTGACGGTGACGGCTATGTTGGGATTTGCGCTGGTTGAATTCTTGTTGAGGCAGTTTAGTACCTTGTATACGGTGTTCTTCCAGCATGGGGTGGCTTTCTATTTTTTCCTCTTCCTGAGTGTCTCCTTGTTCGTCGCTCTTACGGTAGCTTTCCGTATTTGGCAGGTGTCTCGGGTGAATCCGGCAGAAGAAATCAAGCGGGAGTGATGAGATAATATGGTTATATAGTTTCAAGAGAGATAAAAATATGATTGCACATTATTTGAAAGTGGCTTTCCGCAATTTGTGGAAATACAAGACTCAGCATATCGTTTCAGTTTTTTGTCTGGCGATAGGAGTCCTGGCTTTTTCACTTATGATTCGCTTTGTAAGTGTAATGAGTGAAAGGGCTGATTATATAGGAGGCGAACGGGCTATGCAACTGAATATTAGTAAAAAGGATTTTGCCGGTGATATTCCTTTCTATGAAGAAGATGTCCGGAGGCTGGAAAACCAGGTTACAGGTATGCTGGATTCTATCTCAGCCTTTTCTTATGAGGCCAATATGGATGTGGAGGTGGTAGGAATAGATGGGAATGAAACCCCGTATCAGGTGACTTACAAAGTGGCAAATTCTTCTGCTTTTCTGTTTTGGAAATTACCTTTGCTCTATGGTTCCCGCTTGCCGGAAAAAGAAGATGAAATCATTGTGTCTGCTTCTTTTGCTAGAAAGATAGCAGGGGGTGACAATCCGGTCGGTCGGGTGGTCCGGATTGCATCGCAGACCTCTGCCAATGGTATTACGGATTATTGGATTGTAAATGTAGTAGCCGAAAATGAGAATGGCGGTTCGCCGAGGACAGAATGTTGGTTCCCTTTGTCATTGAAACCGAAGGCCTGGCTTCAAGTCTATGCTCTGCGTGAGCAGGGAATTTCTCCAGAATCGCTGAAAAAACGCTTGGCAAGGATGACTTGGGTGCGTGGAGAGGAGGTGATGCATGTGAAGGCTTTTTCTTTAAAAGAACTGGAGGAAAGCAGGAATACAGACTTGGCCCGTTTTTTCTTGCTCTTCATTTCTTCCTTGATTCTGCTGTCGGGACTGATTAATTTCCTGAAGTTTACATTTCAAATGTTTTATGCCCGTCAGCGGGAGCTGGCTTTACGTAAATGTGTGGGCTCTGATTCAAAGGGCATATTCTTGTTGCTGTTTTTTGAGGTGTTCATAATGCTGACCATAGCTTGGTTTCTTTCTTTGATTATGGGGGAGGTGGCGATTCCGTTGGCCCGTACTTGGCTGCCTGCTGAGAATATCGTCTGGATGTCTTCCTCGTCTGTTTACAGCCTGCATACACTTGTTTATTTGGGTACATTGTTGCTCTGCACTCCTTTGTTAATACTCCCGGTATGGCGGGTTCGTAGGGTGAGTCTGATTCGTCTGATTCAGTTTAATCGCGGGAAACATATTTTTCGTTCCCTGATGATTGGTGTTCAACTTGCAGTGTGCGTATTCTTCTTGGGAGCGGTTATGGTTGTTCATCTATCGTATACAGAACTGTTTGGAAAAACATATGTTCCTTTGGATACGGAGGAAGAAGAACGGAGCCTTTCTCTTTCTTTGGATACGGAACGTATTCGCCAACATTGGGATGAAATTCGTTCAGGCCTGGCTGCTTTGCCTGAAATTGAACGTTTGGTCACACTGGGGGATGAAACTTTAGACGGAAATCTATCTTCCTATCTTTATACCTCCTATCAGAAAGCAAATCATTCAGAGGTACGGGTTGCTGTAGCTCAGGGAGATCCGGCTTATTTTGATTTTTTCCATATTCCGCTGGCTGGGAAACAGATGGATGCAGAAACGGAAGGATATGTGTATGTCAATGAGAATTTTGCCGATTTGCTACAAACTGAACATACAGACGGTACGGTGATGCTTGATGGACGAAGCTATCGGATTGCAGGGGTGTATCATGAACTTTATAAGCAGGTGATACTGGATGGACGGATGAATTTGTCGGTATTTTTTCCTTCTTCTCAGGCGACTACTTGTTTGCTGAAAATTGCATCAGGGAATGAGGTGGATAAAGTAAAGGAAGAAGTAATAGCTTTGTGTCGTCAATATGTTCCGGAAACATTACCATTGCACATTCGAAAGCTGGGTGATGTCCGGCAAACAGACAGTGCTACTATTGGAATGATGAAATATGTAATGGGAATACTGGCCGTCGTTAGTATTTTGTTAGTGGTGTTAAGTGTGTATTCATCGGTGGTAATGGATGCGGAAACCAGACGAAAGGAAGTAGCCATTCGTAAAATCAATGGAGCCTCTCCATGGGATATTGGTTTGCTATTTGCGCGAGGGTATGTTGTGATTTTTCTGATTGCTTTCGGGGTGACTTATCCGGTGTTGAGACTTGCTATGATTCAGGCATTGAGCGATTCTGGTTTGCAATCCGTTTATGGTTGGGCTTGGGGACTCTGTCTGTTTGTCGTAGTCGCCTGTCTGGTTGGACTGACCGCATGCTGGCAGATATACCGGGTTATGCGGTTGAATCCGGCAGAAGAGATCAAGCGGGAGTGATATAAATGTAGTATAATAACCTAAAATGAATAAATAACCATGAGAAAACAAGTATTAGCCTGTCTGCTCTTAGGTGCATTGGGGGCACAGGCACAAGAGAAATTTGTGGTGGAAGGACAGTTGAAGAATATTCCCAACGGAACCGTGTTCTATTTGATGAAGCAAGAGGGTAACGTGGGGAGTATGGCAGCTACCGATACGCTGCAGAACGGGACATTCCGTTTTGAACTGACTACCGCCGGAAACGAGCTGGAAAGTTATGGCTTGATGGCACGTGATGATACGAAATTCCCACCCATGTTGCTTGAACTATGGGTAAATCCTGGCAGTCATCTGCTCATACAAGGAGAGAATCCTTATATTTACTCCTGGAAAGTAGAGAGTGATGTCAAGGAACAACAGTTCCAGCAGCAACTGATACAGGCTTCCCATAAGGAATGGGAGGAATTTCAGCGGTTGACCATGCAAGAGTTTGAACTGATGAGGTCGGCTGCACAGGGAGGAAACAAAGAACAGGCCCGTGCGCAAGCAGACAGTCTGCAACAGCTGACAGAGAAGTTGAGTGATCAGATTGCCCAGCATAATATTGCGATTATGAAACAATCGCCGATTAATGCAGCCTGGATGGGTGAATTGCATCGGATGGGGATGTCGGTTAAGTTCCGTAAAGATTATCCGTATAAAAAAGAAGTGCAGCAGTTGTACAATCTGCTGGATGACGCACAGAAAGAAACGTCCATTGGGAAGAGTGTGTATCTGGCCTTGAATCCGCCGACTGTAGTGAAAGTAGGCGAGGAAGCTGCCGATGCGGATATGTACGACTTGGAAGGAAAGGTTCATCGCCTGGCTGAGTTTCGCGGAAAATACATTTTGCTGGACTTCTGGAGTCGGGGATGCGGTCCTTGCATCATGTCGCAACCGGAACTGAAGGAAATCAGTGAAATGTACAAGGACAGCCTGGAGGTGATCAGCCTGAGCATTGAGAACCGGAAGGGATGGGAAGAGGCTTCTAAATCGCATGCCATAACTTGGAATAATTGGAACGATTTGGAAGAGAACAACGGACTGTATGCCCGTTATGGTGTCAGAGGAATTCCCCATTTTGTGTTGATTTCGCCAGAAGGAAAGGTGGTTGACAGCTGGAGTGGATATGCAAAAGGTTGGCTGAAACTGAAAATTAAAGGCTCGATGGCTCCCAAACAGCCGATGCGTATCGAATGGAAAGACGGTCACAAACTGGTGCATCATCCGCGGAAGAAAACAGAAAAAATGGAGGTGCTGACCATCCGTCAGGTGGAGCTGACCAACTCGGCTACGGTGCTTCGCGTGCATGCACGGTATATTCCAAATTATTGGATTCGGCTGGACAAAGCGACTTTTTTGATGTCGGACAAGGGGGTGAACTATCCGCTTCTGCGCAGTGAAGGTTTTGCGATGGGCGAGCAGGTGTTTATGCCTGATAGCGGAGAAATGGATTTCACGCTCTATTTTGCTCCGCTGCCGAAAGATACCCGCTGGTTTGACTTTTCGGAAGGCGAACACGTGGAAGGGGGATACTATATCGAAGGCATCCGTCTGACAGAATAAGAAATGAACTAAAAAAGATGTGTTATGATATTGAATGTAGTATTGAAAATGATTTTGCGAAGCTGGTGGCGTAACAAGGTGTTTTTCCTTGTTTCAGTAGCCAGTCTGGCATTGGGATTGGCTTGCACCAACCTGCTGATGACATACTTCGTGCACGAGCATGGGTTGGAAGGACGTAATCCGGACCGTGACCGTATGGTTTTCCTGCGGCAGGATGACCCGATGACGGAGGGGAAACGAGTGGCCTTTGCCGGCGCAGAGATTCCTCCGCAGCTGAAGCAAAGCTATGCCGAGGTAGAGGACTTTCTCCGGTTAGGAAAACTGGATTTGCTCTACTGCAAGGTGAACGAGCAGAAGGTAGAAGGTGATTTTAAGATGTTGTCGGCCGATACAACTCTGACGAGCTTTTTTGATTACCGTACGGAAGAAGGTAGTTTGAGTCAGGTACTTTGTCAACCGGGGAAGGTGGCGTTGAGTGAGGCTTGTGCTCGTCGTCTGTTCGGAGGGAAACAAGCGGTAGGGAAGCAGGTGGAGGCACATTTCCGCTTTGGAGAGGTCCGTACGTACGAAGTGGCAGCAGTGCTTAAGAAGCGCGAACAATCGCTTCTACAGTTTGACATGTTGATAGCACACGACCCTGATTTCTTCTGGGGTGGACTTACACTGCTGAAGCTGACTCCGGGTACGAATTCGGGTCACCTGGCCGATAAGCTGAATGAGGACAAGGTACCTACACTGATGCCTGGTCAGACGAAATATTACCTGGATCCGTTGGATGCCATTTGTTTCACTACTCCTGATGATTCCTCTCAGCAGACGCTCGATTTCGTCAGTCAGACACCCGTGCAGACTCTCTATATCAGTCTGCTGGCAGCCGTGCTGATACTGATTATTGCTTGCTGCAACTATACTAACATGAGTTTGAGCCGCTTGTTGCAACAGCTTCGTATGATTCATGTGGAGAAATTGATGGGGGCTACCTTGCGCAATATCCGTCTGCAACTTTTCGGGGATGCTTTCCTGACGGTGGTGTTGGCATTCGGCTTGTCCATTCTGCTGGTCAACGACTGTCTGTCATTGTTTAATGACTTGTTGGGCTCGCGGTTGACCATGACGTTCTTCTTCAGTAGTCAGATGTTGCCGTGGTTGCTGTTGTTTATTCTGTTGATGTCGGTAATACCGGCGTGGTACATCAGCTGTCGCCTGTCACGCTTGTCGTTCACGGAGTACCGCACCCTTTACAGTGGCCGACGCAAACAGCGTTTTGTAGCGGTACTGGTAACAGTGCAGTTCGTGATTTCCATCGGATTGTTGCTGGCTACGCTGACAGCACGCAACCAGATGGAACTGACCCGCCAGCGGGCTTCGCGTTACGAAGGCTGCATTGAGATAGGGGATGCCTTTGGTGCTCCGTTGGCTCCCTTCAAGGCGGAACTGGAGAAACGAGTGAAAGGAATTGAATCCATGACACTTTCCAAGGCTTCGGTGCTCAATGCCTGGATACGTCAGTTGAATGTGCAGCGTCCCGGTGGGAAGGAAGTGCGTACCAATCTGCTGACATTGGAAGGCGACTCCACCTTATTGCGCACCTTGCGCATTGAACAGTTGAGTGGAGAATCTCCTTCCCGTCTGTTGGAGCGTCAGTCATCTCCTGTACTGGTGAACGAGAGTTTTGTCCGCTTGTTAGTGCCTGCGGGTACGGAGGTCGTGGGGCATGCCTTGCGCGAGTTCGATACGGAAACAAAAGACAGTCTGGCTGTAATTGCAGGGGTGGTGCGCGACTTTTCCGTCAATTCGCTGGAAGAAGCGGTAACACCTCTTGTCATCACGCTGTTGTCGGCAAGTGACTTGCAGAAAGGATTCTATTTGCAACTGCGTCTTCGTCCGGAAAGCCGTGAAGAGACCTTGAAGCAGATAGAAGCCGTATGGAATGAAATGAACCCCAACCAACCTTTCGGTTATGCAGATATGCACCGGGATTTTATGGCACGTAACGGGAAAGTGCTTTCTTTGTCGCATATCCTGACTTTCTATGCTGTGATTGGGCTGTTGCTGACAGGTTTCGGATTGTTTGGCATTGCCTGGTATGCCACCCGTCAGCGGATACGCGAAATCAGTATCCGCAAGGTGCATGGAGCAACACGGGGGCAGATTATCTGGCTGCTTAACAAGCCGTTCTGTATCTATGCTGTAGTAGCGTATGTAGTGGCCATGCCTGTCGGCTGGTGGTTCATGCTGCATTGGCTGGAGCAGTTTGCGTACCGTGCCCCGCTTTCAATTGGTATCTTTGTATGGCCGTTGCTGGTGGTGTGGGGCATCTCAGCGGTCATTGTCTGCCTGCAGGGTTGGATATTGAGTCGGGTAAATCCGGTAGAATGTATAAAACAGGAGTAATATCATTAAAATAAAATTTTGAAGTATGATTAAGACAGAAAATTTACAGAAAGTATTCCGCACAGATGAAGTGGAAACTTGGGCATTGAATAATGTAAGTATCGAAGTGAAGGAAGGAGAGTTCGTGGCTATCATGGGTCCTTCAGGTTGTGGAAAATCTACCTTGCTGAATATCTTGGGACTGCTGGACAATCCCACGGGAGGCAAGTATTTCTTGAACGGGACAGAAGTGGGGGGGTATACTGAATCGCAGCGTACTTCCTTGCGTAAGGGAGTGATTGGTTTCGTATTCCAGAGCTTCAATTTGATTGACGAGTTGAACGTATTTGAGAACATCGAACTGCCCTTGCTGTACTTGGGCGTACCTTCGGCAGAACGTAAACGGAAAGTGGAGGCTGCCATGGAGCGGATGGGGATTACACATCGTGCCAAGCACTTCCCGCAGCAGCTGTCGGGTGGACAACAGCAACGTGTGGCTATTGCCCGTGCCGTAGTATCAGGGCCGAAGCTGATTCTGGCCGATGAGCCTACCGGTAACCTGGACTCCAAGAATGGACGTGAGGTGATGGAATTACTTACCGAGCTGCATAAGGAAGGCACCACCATTGTGATGGTGACCCACTCGCAGCATGATGCCGGTTTTGCCGACCGCGTTATTAATCTCTTCGACGGACAGGTGGTAACGGAGGTGAACCTTTAAAATAAGATTTAGGCCTGTTTCTTAAACTGGCCGGGCGACATTCCGCAGTAGCGTTTGAAAAACTTGCTGAAAGAAGCCTGGTCAGAGAAACAGAGCCTTTCTGCCACGTCCTGCACGCTATTGGCCGGATTGAGCAGACAGACTTTCGCTTCTTCTATCAGGCTTTCGCTGATGAGCTGGTTGGCTGTCTTGCCATAGAGTTTCTTTAACTTGGCCGATAACGCATCGGGGGATACGTAGAGTTGGTCGGCATACCATTTTACGGTGTGATGATAACGGCAATTGGTATGCATCAGATATAGAAAACGAGGGAGGGTATCTTTCCAGCGGAAAGAGTGCTCGAACTCGTTTTCTTGTTTGTACATGCGGAGGATAATGTTCCACACTTCCAGGATGAGGGAACGAAGCGTGTTTTCCAGCATTTCAAGCAGGAAATGATTCTCTTTTTGCTGAAGGGTGTGGCGCAGCATGTCTATATGTGATTGTATCCGGAGAAGATCCTGTTTCTCCAATGGAATAAACGGCTCCAATACGTGTCTGTATACATAGGCTGCCACTTTGGAACGGATGCATTCGGCTGCCTGTAAAAAAATCTCCCTTCGGGTAATGAGCAGACATCCTTCGAAATCACGGTCTGTTTTCAGGTCGCTCCATTGGTGGGGTTCGATAAACTCGATGTAGGAAGGAGCAGGAATGACGGTCCGCTTGTTGTTGGTCTGGATGCTGATTTCGCCTTTTAATACGAGCAAAGACACCGTATGCTGTGTGTCGATACTTCCTTTCTGGAATTGATTTTCTCCCCGTACGGTGAAGATACCCATTTGTTCATTGTACACCATATCTCGCTCCGTTCCGTCTGCTTGCAGCGTCGGAACCAGCCACTTTGTAAACGCATATTCTTTCATTTTGTATCTCGTTGTTGTATTTGCGCATCTAAAATACAGACATAAATCGTAGCCTGAAAACCTTTTTGTATGTTTTAGAAATCATAAACAGAATAAATGCTAAAGCACGGATTCAGACAAATGTTCTTAGGAATGGAACAAGTAAGTAGTCTTTCCCGCCTTCTAAATTTGCATCGGCTATTACAACAGAAAGAGTCAAATCAACTAAAAAAAGAGAATAAGATGAAAAAAGCTTTTGTATCAGTTGGTGCATGTTTTTGTGCGTTGTTGGGGATGCTGACAGCCTGCACGCAGCCTGCACCTACCTCACAGGAAAGTGGGTACAAGACCATGACTGTGAAAAAAGAAAATCGCCTTCTCACTAACAGCTATTCGGCTGTAGTAAAGGGAAGACAGAGTGTGGAAATTCGTCCGCAGGTGAGTGGTACGATTACCGAGATTTGTGTGAAAGAAGGGGCTAAGGTACACAAGGGACAGGTGTTGTTCGTGATTGACCAGGTTCCGTATAAAGCAGCCTTGCAGACGGCATTGGCGAATGTGAAAAGTGCGGAAGCTGCCGTAGCTACGGCCCGCCTGACGTTCGACAGCAAGGAAGAGCTCTTCAAGGAGCGTGTGGTTTCTGATTTCGACCGTCAGACGGCACAGAATTCTTTGTTGGAGGCTGAGGCCAGTCTGGCACAAGCGAAGGCCAATGAAACCAATGCCCGTAACGACCTTTCCTATACGGTAGTCCGGAGTCCGGTGGATGGAGTGGCAGGTATGTCTTCCTATCGTGTGGGAGCATTGGTCAATTCTTCCATTACCACGCCTTTACTTACCGTCTCGGACGATGAGGAAGTCTATGTATATTTTTCCATGACCGAAAATCAGATGCTGTCACTGCTCCGTCAGTATGGCAGTGTAGACAAGGCGCTGGCCGGTATGCCCAAAGTATCCTTGCAGTTGAGCGACGGAGTGAAATATGCACATGAAGGGGTGATAGATGCCATCAGTGGAACCATTGATACCGGAACAGGGGCTGTCAGCCTGCGTGCTGTGTTCCCGAATCCGGAAGGAATGTTGCGAAACGGAAGTACGGCTACGCTCGTATTGCCCTATACCAAGGAGAATGCGCTGGTTGTTCCGCAGGAAGCTACTTTTGAGATTCAGGACAAGGTGTATGTGTATAAGGTGAATGAGAGTGGAAAGGCCGAGTCGGCACAGGTTACTGTTTTCCCGCTGAACAACGGGCAGGAATACATTGTAGAGAGTGGCTTGCAGGAAGGAGAAGTAATTGTGGCTGAGGGTGCCGGACTGATTCAGGAGAATACCCAGATTCTTTCGTTACATACTGAAAAATAGGAGGGGACATTATGAAACTGAAGACTTTTATCGACAGGCCCATCCTGTCGTGTGCCATTTCTGTGCTCATCCTGATATTGGGAGTAATCGGTTTGAGCAACCTTCCCATGGAGCAGTATCCTGACATCGCGCCTCCTACCATTATGGTGTCTACCACCTATACGGGTGCCAATGCGGAAACAGTACTGAAGAGTGTCATCGCTCCGTTGGAAGAAGCCATTAACGGTGTGGAAAACATGACGTATATGACCTCTACTGCCACCAATACGGGTTCGGCGTCTATTACCGTATATTTTGCACAGGGAACGGACCCGGACATGGCGACTGTCAACACGAAGAACCGTGTGTCGGAGGCGGAAGGACTGTTGCCCGCAGAAGTGACCAAGGTGGGTGTGACCGTAGAAAAACGACAGAACAGTATGGTCAAGATTATATCGTTGTACAGTCCCGACGACAGCTACGACCAGAATTTTATCAATAACTATTTTAAGATTAATGTAGAACCTCGTTTGTCTCGTATATCGGGAGTGGGCAATGTGAATGTCATGGGTGGGGATTATGCCATGCGTATCTGGATGAATCCTCAGAAGATGGCCCAGTATCAGTTGGTACCTGCCGATGTGATTGCTTTGCTGGATGACCAGAACGTGGAAGCGGCGACAGGTACACTGGGCGAGGATTCTGAAAATACATTTCAGTACACGTTGAAGTACCGGGGTAGATATGAAACTGCGGAAGAATTCGGCAACATGGTGCTCAAGTCTCTCCCTACGGGCGAAGTGCTCCGCCTGAAGGATGTGGCCGATGTGGAATTAGGTTCGCAGAGCTATGCCTATAACAGTGAAATTGTGGGCCACCCCGGTGCGACGTGTATGATTTCGCAGACGGCCGGATCGAATGCCAATGAGATTGTGAAGGAAGTGGACAAGTTGATGGAGGAGATTTCAAAAGACCTGCCGAAGGGGCTTGTAATGGCCGACCTGATGAGTACGAAGGACTTCCTGGATGCATCGGTACACGAGGTGGTGAAAACCCTGATTGAGGCTATTATCCTGGTGGTGCTGGTGGTTTATTTCTTCTTGCAGAGCGTGCGTTCCACCATTATTCCTTCGGTTTCCATCATCGTGTCGCTGGTGGGTACGTTTGCCTTCTTGTATGTAGCCGGATTCAGTCTGAACCTGCTGACCCTTTTTGCATTGGTGCTGGTAATCGGTACGGTGGTGGATGATGCCATTGTGGTGGTGGAGGCCGTGCAGGCCAAGTTTGACGAAGGCTATCGCTCGCCTTATAAAGCTACGGTGGCTGCCATGGATGGTATTTCTGCAGCCATTGTGACCACTTCACTGGTATTTATGGCCGTGTTTATCCCGACCTCGTTCATGGGAGGAACCAGTGGGGTGTTCTATACCCAGTTTGGTTTGACCATGGCGGTGGCAGTAGGTATTTCTGCAGTCAATGCCTTGACCCTCAGTCCGGCTTTGTGTGCCCTCATCATGACTCCTCATATGGATAAGTCGACCGGTGGTAAGTTGAGTTTTTCTTCCCGTTTTCACCATGCATTTGAGGCTTCTTTCAATAGGCTGGTGTTGAAGTATAAGAATGGGGTGTCGTTCTTCCTCCGTCGTAAATGGATGGCATGGGTATCTTTGGCGGCAGTCTGTGCCTTGCTGGTATTTTTTATGCGGACCACTAAGACCGGACTGGTGCCGGATGAGGATATGGGAACCATATTCGTGAATGTCACGACCCCTCCGGGAAGCAGTTTGGCCCAGACGCGTAAGACGATGGAAATGATAGACGAGCGTATCCGTGAGATTCCTCAGATAAAGATTTATTCCAATGTGACAGGTTACAGCATGATGGGCGGACAGGCCGCCTCGGGAGGTATGCTGATTATCAAGCTGAAACACTGGGATGAACGTCAGGAAGCACAGGATCACATCAATGCCATCATTGCGGCGATTTACCAGCATACAGCCGACATTAAATCGGCCAAGCTCTTTGCCTTTGCACAGCCTACCATCATGGGATACGGAATGGGTAGCGGTTTCGAAATGTACGTGCAAGACCGTGCCGGAGGCAGCGTGGAGAATTTGCAGAAATATACGCAGGACTTCATTGCAGCCTTGAACCGGCGTCCGGAAATTTCGATGGCTTACACTACTTTCGATACCAAGTTCCCGCAGTATATGGTCGAGGTAGATGCGGTGAAATGTCAGCGGGCTGGGGTGACTACGTCTGATGTACTGAGCGTGCTTTCCGGTTATATTGGCGGTAATTACTCGTCCAACTTGAACCGTTTTTCCAAGCTGTACCGTGTGATGATTCAGGCCCGGAAGGATTACCGTCTGGATAAAGAGTCGCTCAACAACATGTTTGTACGGACCGAAAGTGGGGAAATGGCGCCCGTGGGACAGTTCATTACACTGACCAAGGTGTATGGAGCCGAAACCTTGACACGTTTCAATATGTACACCTCTATACCGGTCAACGGTATGCCGGCCGACGGATATAGTTCGGGAGATGCCATTGCAGCCATTGAGGAAGTGGCTTCACAGACACTGCCTACCGGATATGGCTATGAGTTCAGTGGTATTACCCGAGAAGAATCAAGCAGTACGGGAAATACGGTGATTATTTTTATTATCTGTATCGTGTTTATCTATTTGATTCTCTGTTCGCTCTATGAAAGTATCTTCATTCCGATGGTAGTCATCCTGGCAGTGCCTTTCGGGTTGATGGGAAGCTTCTTGTTTGCCAAGTGTTTTGGGCTGGAGAATAACATCTATATGCAGACCGGTTTGATTATGCTGATTGGATTGCTTTCGAAAACCGCCATCTTGCTGACTGAATATGCTTCGGCCCGTCGCCGGCAGGGAATGAGCATTGCTCAGGCTGCCGTAGCTGCTGCCGGAGTTCGTCTGCGCCCGATTCTGATGACCGCCCTGACGATGATTATCGGATTGTTCCCGCTGATTGTGGCTACCGGAGCAGGAGCCAACGGAAACCGTTCGTTGGGAGTTGGTACAGTAGGGGGTATGCTTATCGGTACAGTAGCCCTGCTGTTTGTGGTGCCGGTGCTGTTCACGGTGTTCCAGGCAATTGAAGAACGTGTGATGCCTCGCCGTCAGACCGATGCAGCGGAATAATCCCTTGTGGGGGAATTTTATATCAACTAAAGAAACATTCGATATGGAGAAAAATATAAGTCATATAGTAGTTGCCGCGTGCATGGCCAGCATGCTGACCGGATGTGGCATCTACACAAAATACCGGCAGCCGGAAACGAATACCGACGGATTGTTCGGCGCTCTTCCGGAGGAGGTGGATACCATCTCCTCACTGGCTGACCTGAAATGGGAGGAGCTGTTTACGGATGCATCCTTGCGAAAACTGATTACACGTGCGCTGGAGGCGAATACGGATTTGAATGTGGCCCGTTTGAAAGTGGAAGAGGCACGGGCTTCGCTGTCGGCTGCCAAGCTGGCTTACCTGCCTTCTGCTCAGTTGGACCCGGAAGGAGCTTTGAGCAGTTTTGACGGCAGTAAACCCACCAAGACCTATTCGTTGGGAGCTTCTGCCAGCTGGGAACTGGATTTCTTTGGAAAACTGACCAATGCCAAACGGGTAGAACGTGCAGCACTGGAGCAGAGTGAGGCGTATCGTCAGGTGGTGCAGACACAGCTTATTGCCACGGTGGCCGAGAGTTATTACACGTTGCTGATGCTCGACGAGCAGGTAGCTGTAACTACGGAAACGGTAGAAAGCTGGAAAGAGTATATACGTAGTCTGAAAGCCCTGATGCGGGCCGGACAGGCTGACCGTGCGACCGTGAACCAGGCAGAAGCTTCCCGATTGGATGCCGAAGCTTCTTTGCTGGATTTGAAGCAGCAGGTGACGGAAACGGAAAACACGCTGTGTGCCCTGCTTTTCTGGACTCCGCAGCCTATTGTACGCGGTACACTCAGTGAAGTGGATTTCCCGGAAAGTTTGTCGGTAGGAGTGCCCCTGAATTTGTTGGCCAACCGTCCGGATGTGTGGCAGGCTGAGGCCGTGCTTAAACAGGCTTTTTATGCCACCAATCAGGCACGCTCCAGTTTTTATCCGAGCGTGACGTTGAGCGGCTCGGCCGGATGGACAAATAGTGGGGGAGCCCTTGTGACCAATCCGGGTGCCTGGCTGCTTCAGGCGGTAGGCTCTCTGGTGCAACCTCTTTTTCAGCGGGGGCAGCTTATGGCAAATCTGAAAATCAGCAAGGCACAGCAGGAAGAAGCTTTGCTGCAGTTCCAGCAGACTTTGCTGGATGCCGGTGCAGAGGTGAACAATGCCCTGAGCCAGTGGCAGACGGCCCGTCAGAAAACGGTGCTCGACCGCGAGCAGGTGGAGCATCTGAAAGATGCGTTGCGTGACACGGAACTGCTGATGGAATACGGTACGACGAACTACCTGGAAGTGCTGACTGCCCGTCAGTCATTACTGGCAGCACGGTTGTCGCTCGTGTCCGACCGGAATGCTGAGATAAAAAGTGTCATTACCCTTTATCATGCATTGGGTGGGGGAAACAACTAACATATAGGTTGATGATATGAAGAAGATGATGATAATTGCTGCATGCGTGGGAGGACTCGCATGTATGCTGGCATGCAATAAAGAAGAGGTGGGTGCGTATACTCCGCTTCCTAAGATTCACTTGGGAGAGACGTTCAAATATAAATGTGAGCCGGAGAATTACATCCGGCTCGAATATGATACCCTTGGTGAGGCCGCTGTCTTGAACTTTTATAAAGACGAAATCACCTCATTGGATTATCTGGAGTACGATGAAAACTCGTGTACCTTCTCCTTTCACAAAGGAGAGACGGGGCTTTATCGTATCAGCTGGGAGTATACGTCGGAAAATACTTTGCGGATACTTTACGGACAGAACGGTATGTGGTATCGGATGAATGCAAGCGGTACTCATGAATATCTGCTGGAAGCCAATGACGGAATGGCAATAAAGGTCATAGCCTACCGCACGAATTTTGATTCTTTGCATTGCACGATAAATCGTTTTTGTATTGAAGAATACAAAAACGAAGAACAGGAGTGAACCGAAGTTCCGGCCTGCTTTCACCTTCCTGAAGGCAGTGCCGGAATATCGGCCTCTATTCGGTTCTCCACCTCGTCGGGGAGCTTGGAGAAGAAATCCATTCCCGTTACCTTTTCCACGGAATCAACCGGTACCATATATTTTTCCAGTGCCTGATGGTGTGCCTTGTTGTCGAACAGAAAGCCCATGGCGATGGGACTTTTCCGGTTATAAATCAGCACCACCTTGAAGAAACGGTCGGGCACGGCCACCCGATGCTCTCCGATGCGCTTGGGTTGCTTTTTATCATAGATAGGTCCGCAGGCAATGTACACTGTGCCATATTTCCGGGCCCAGCTGCGGCATAATTCTTCCAAATCTCCCCAGTCGTCCCGGTTCAGCTTCTGATTCTGCGGGCAGATGTTGCTCATGTAGAACGATTCCTCCATGGCTTTCTTGCTCCATTTCATGTCGGCTGCCGGAGCCATGTGTCCCCGGTCGTATCCGGAGCGCGTATAATCGGCATGTTCCACGCGGGGTTCAGGCAAATCTGGGTCGGGTACGAAGCGGTTCTTTCGTTCTTCACTTCCTTTGGTCTCCTGCCGTGTAAGTTCCCAGGCCACCCAGTTGGGTGTTTTGTAGAAATTATTGTATGAAACGGTGTACCCCGTCCGCTGCAACTTGATTTCTTCCCGTTTGGTCAGCATGACGGGAATTTCCAGTTTGCTACTGATTCGGCTGGTCGAGGGTTGTGCCGCCGTTTCGTCCTGCGACTTTTCCGGCAGGCGTTGTGCCACTTCTTTCTGTGCCTTCTCTAATGTGTGCGAAAGCTCTTTTGTCAGCTCCTTGGCTTCCGGCAGGTTCTGCTGGTTCTGATAGAAATAAACACCGCCACCCAGGATCAGCAGCAGGAGTATGAAGCCTTTCAGGGAGCCGGTGGATGAACTTCTCTTTTTCTTTCCCATGGTGTACGTGTGTTAAACCAGTTTGAAACGCATTCGGAAGATTCCGTCGTTAAAGTCGTGACTGATGATTTTGAAGGTGCCGATTTCTGACGTATTCTCTACATGCTGCCCGATGCACAGACACTCGTCGTAATCACCTACGTGTACCACACGAACCGTCTCGGAAGCTCCTTCAGGCAGTCGTTTCATGTCAAAGCGTCCGGTAGCTTCTTCCTGTGTGATGAATTCCGTGGTGACAGGCAAGTGACGTGCGATTACTTCGTTGACAGTCGTTTCAATGCGTGCAATATCGTCTTCCGAAGGTGCTTGTGAAAGCGCAAAATCGAGTTTGCTTTTCTTCCGTTCGATATGGGCAGATACAGCCCGTCCGCATCCGAAAAGATTGACCATGGTGCGGTTGATAATGTGTTCGCAGGTATGCATAGGCGCGATTGACATATCCTGAAATTTCTCTTTACTTTCAGTAATAAATATATTTTGCTGTTTAAGTACTTCTATATTATTCATTTTACTAAATCTTTAAGGATTGACCATTCTTGTATTTTATTTTTGTTTCCATTAAGATTTGATGTTGAGCCTAATGGTATAATTGGAATTGTAAAATCATTAGGAGAAAAATATTTTCTAATTATGAATTGTGGTGATACATTTTTCTTACTGCCTCTACTTTTGCCATTAAGGATTATTGTTTTTATAGATGGATATTGTTTTAAAAAGGACTTTAAATTATTTGGAATGATGCTTTTTTCAATGAATCCGCTATCTACACTACCATTGCGTATTCCTGAATGAGCACAATCCCATAGTGCAATACCATGGGAAGTTATGTATTCTTTTTTGTTTTGATTCTCTTTTTTAGGAAATAGGGAGTACATGATTTTCCAAAAAGAATTAGAAGGATTGGAATAATAACTTTGTTGTTCAATAGAGGCATCACTAGGCATTGTTCCTAAGATTAAAACCTTTGGATTCTTTCCAATCCAAGGAGCCAACCCTTCTTTGATATGTTTATTAACTTGAATTTCAAATGTATTTTCTATTTGGGATTCTTGCAAAAATTTTATTGGGGTAATTTGATTGGTCAAGTAGTTATATATATCGTTAATTGCTTGATTCTCAGCATTATTAGTTGCTTTATATATTCGTTTTAGTTCTTCTTTTTTTATTTGTAGTATAAAATTAGTATCGTCAGTACATTGAAACGTATATTTGAAAAATACTATAACTTTATCAAGGGCACTATATCTGCGTTTTTTGATATTTCTTTCTTTAGTTCATTATTCTATGGCCTTTTGTAATTCATCTATATTCATTATATTAATATATTTTAGTTAATAGATAATAGATGATTTATGCTTTCGTAGGTGTGTATGGGTACGATAGGCACATTTTGAAATTTCTCTTTATTTTCAGTAATGGGATGTTGTGTTTTTGAAGTTCATCTTTATTGTGCATCATATTATGTCCTTAATACTTAATAGAATTCAACATTTAGATTATTGCTAATAATACAACCAACAAGTTTTGTATTAGGGTTGATTTTATTTATTATTTCTTTGCCATATTCAAAATATTTAATGCATTCATTGGGATTCATCTTATCGGTGCCTGGGTAACAAATAGCAATATATATGAATGGCTCATCTAAATAATTTGCTATTCTTGAAACTATTTTTTTTGCAATTTGGTCAGCTCTTGGTTTGTCTAACTCTATGATAATGTTATAACTACCTTTGTTCTCTTTTCCATATATATCTATAGAGTCTCTTCTTCCCCCAATTTTGTATTCTTTGGTCCATGTTATATAAGGGATTGAATCAATAAACGCAGATAATAATTGATTTTGGAATGCTGTTATTATTATTTTCTGTTTTGGTTGAGAGTGTTTTATCAGATTTTTCAAAATAGAGGGTATATTATTTTGAATACATGATTTTATCTCATTGATATATTCGTCAATATGCATAGGAGGATACTCCTGCTTGTTGTGTGCGTTAAGTTGGATTTCTTGTTCCATAAATTACATTGATGAATTGTTTTTTTCTTTTTGCTTTTTTTCTATCAGCATGCTCATGAAGGCCGAGCTGATGATACCTGTAGGAATGGCAATCATGGCGATGCCAATCAGGCTGATGACGCTGCTCAACAACCGTCCCAAAGGTGTAATCGGGTAAATGTCACCGTAACCTACGGTAGTGAAGGCTACGATTGCCCACCAGAATCCGTCGCCGATATTTTCAAAGGCTTGCGGTTGTGCGTAGCGTTCGATGTAGTACATCAGAATGCCTGAAAAGCCTAACATGATGCCACAGGCAGTATAGGCCGTAACAAGCTCTTCTCTGACGGTCCGGAGTACGGTACCAATCATCTGGAAGGAGCGTGAATAGCGTATCAGCTTGAAAATAATCAGTATGTAGGCCAGTACCACAAGATGTACGTGCGGAGTTTCCTTGTACACATAAATCACCATAAACGGGATAATTGCCACGAAGTCGATGATTCCATAAAAAGAGAACAAGTAGCGCAGACGTGCTTTCCAGGCATGGTTGCAGCTTGCGTATTGTACGGGTGCTGCCGCAATTCGTAGCCCATACTCAATGGTGAATATAAAGGAAGCCAGGTAGTTGAATGCATACAGACTGCTACGGTAAGGGGCCGATTCCTCAATGGAACTATATATGATGGAGCAGATGGAGCCAATGATAAAGAACAATACAAAATATTGAAACCATTTTTTCATCAGCTGGCGATGAATCATCCGGTACAATTTTTCGTGGCGAATTAAGTGCGGGAACTTTTCGCGCAGCGGGTCTATAAGATTGTGAGGTTCTATGTTCATGGCCGTGATTTTGTTTAATGGTTTTCATTGGGTCTTGTCACTCCTATTTTTGCAGGATGTGAATCTTCTAAAGTGACAAATATACTCTTTTCTTTTGCAATGAGAGAAGGAGTAGAGAGAAAAGTATAAAAGACGGGCTAATTTTCAATGTAAAATCGACTTTTTGAAAACGCTTTTGTCTTTAGTTTCAAACGCCAAAGCGTTTGAGGTAAGACGTACTTACGTTTTAGTTGAAATGTCCTTGCGTTTTAATACGAACGCAAAAGCGTTTTGGGGGAGGGAAAATAAGGGCATAAAAAAAGGAGTTCCGCTGAACTCCAACCTTTGTTAACCTTAAATCTAATACTATGAAAAACACATTGCAAAGGTACGCATTTTCTGTTTCTCTGCAAGTAAAATGCCCCTTAAAATCTGTTTTATAACATCTATTATAATTTGCATTTGCCAGAAACGTTTTTGTTAACGCTTCTTTTACTACCTTTGCAATTAAAAAATAGACAGATTATGGCATTTGAAGCGACGAAAAGAGAATGGGGAGAGCTGTATGCGTTTTTCCGGCTGCTGGCCGACGGTTACGTGTATGGTGGTACTCCTGATGTGAAGAAGAACGAAGCGCTCCGTCTTCCGGTGGCAATGGTTCAGCGGGAAGAACATGATGGCACGCGTCAGTATATTTTGGAAAAAGATACCGTGCACCTGAAAGGGGAGAATATAGACAAGCGGATTCCTCGTGAGGACTTTGCTACGGTAGCAGAGCTTATTTATGCAGCGATTCGTCAGAGCCGGGAGGATGATGTCACATCTCCCGATGGCGTGGAGGAGTTTCTGGATGAGGTAGCCATTTTCGATTTGGAAGCCAAGACGGACGACCGCACGGATTTCAGCGTGGCTTTTTACTCGGTAGATGCTCCGCTTACCGGATTCTGTGTCCGCTCCCGTTTGGGAATGATGATTCCGTTGCTTGACGGAGGGAGAACCGCTAATTTCAAGTTTGAGCAGACAGGTGTGAAGTTTGCTACCCCGACCGTCAACAAAATCAATGCGGAAGGTGAGGAGGACGATGTCATATCCCGTATGCTGATGATAGAGCGTCTGGGAGGCGCACTGAAGTACAGTGACGTGGCCGATAAGATTTTCCGCAGCAACCTGTCCATGATTGATTTGCACATGGGACGACTGATGGCGGAAATGACACGCCTGATGTGGTTGGACGGCATTACGAAGGTGTCGGAACTGACGGAGGAAATCAAAAAGCTGAATCCGCTGAAGATAAAGGACGAACTGATTACGAAGCATGGCTTCTATGAATATAAGGTGAAAGAGCTGCTGCTGGCATTGGCCATGGGACTTCGTCCGGCAAAGCTGTATAACGGAACAGACTCTGCCATTGCGGGATTCCTTTTCGTGACGGGTGACGGGGAAGTGTTGTGCTACCAGCGTGCCTTCCGTCAGACATTTGCCGATTTCCTTTTCCAGAACAGCCGCTTGGAAAAAGGTTCTACGGAAAAAGACAAGTATGGTTACCTGGAACGTGAAAATGGGGTATATTATTTTAAACTGAACCTGAAAATCGGTTTGTTGAAGCGATAAAGTTCGGATAGTAGATAAATGAAAAACGGATTCTCCGACCGTCGAAGTCAGGGAATCCGTTTTTTATGCATTTCCGCGAAGAGAATTATTCTTCGTGGTTGCTGTAATATTTCATGAACTGTGTACGTTCGAACGGGTTGATGTCACCTGCGGCTGAGGCATTCATCTTTCCTTTGAACTGTGCAATGGAATCATAGCCTTTGTCGTCCATCCATTCAGCTAGTTCTTTCTTCATCTCTTCAATCATCTGGTTGCCATGCTGGTAGATAACGCTGCAAACTTCTACGGCAGCTGCTCCTGAAAGCAGAGACTTGATAACGCTTTTTCCGTTGTGTACGCCACCTGAAACAGCATAATCCAGCTGAGGAACTTCTGCCGAAGCAATGGCTGTCCAGCGAATGCGGTCAGACAGTTCAGAAGGTGAACTCATGACGTTAGCTGTAGTGAAAGTCAGGTTGTCAATCTGGATGTCCGGCTGGTAGAAGCGGTTGAACAATACCACAGCGGCAGCACCGTTGGCATACAATTGGTTGATGAGAGCCACCGGATTAGTCAGATTGCTGCCCAGTTTCATGATAACCGGAATGCGGACTACTTTCTTGATGTGGCGCAGGATGTCGATGTGACGCTGTTCAAAGCTTCCCGGTGTATAATCCTTGCTGGTCTGCAAAGAGAGGATGTTCAGTTCCAGTGCATCGGCTCCGGCTTCTTCCATCAGGCGGGCAAAGTCAGTCCATTCGCTGTCACTATAGCAGTTGATGCTGGCGATTACCGGAATCTTGCAGTGTTTCTTTACGTCTTCAATCAGGGTGATATGTTCGTTCAGCGCATGTGAGCGTACGTATGCTCCCAGGTAATCGTCGGCTTCTGGTGAGCCATAGCCCTGCATGCTTCCTGCCTGCATGTTGATTTGTTCTTCGAATACTGATTTCAGTACTACTGCACCGGCTCCGGCTTCTTCCAGTTTCTGAATTTTAGCCAGGCTGTTAGTCAGTCCAGAACTACTGATAATAATCGGGTTGTTCAGAGTTAACCCTGCAAAAGTTGTTTTTAGTTGTGCCATATTCTTCTCGTTTTTAATATACTCTATCTCCAAAAATCTTGCTGCCTACACGTACCATCGTGCTTCCGGCCTGAACAGCCAGCATATAGTCGTGCGACATGCCCATGGAAATTTCCTTGAAGGTGTCACAATCTTTAAAATAGGTAGCTTTCAGTTCGGTAAAGAAACGGTGAAGGCTTTCAAATTCGTTGGTGATTTGTGATTCGTCGTCTGTATTGGTGGCCATTCCCATGACTCCGCTGATGCATACATGAGTCAGCTCTTTCCACGGGGTGGTTTCCAGCATCTCGCGACAGGCTTCAAAAGAAAATCCGTATTTGCTTTCTTCTTCTGCGATATGGATTTCCAGCAGGCAAGGTATCACCCGGTTGCATTTAGCCGCTTGTTTGTCGATTTCAGCCAGCAGCTTGTAACTGTCTACAGCGTGAATCATGGCGATGTAGGGTGCGATGTACTTCACTTTATTGGTCTGCAGGTGGCCGATGAAATGCCACTGAATATCGGCGGGCAGGGAAGCCTGCTTCTTGCTCAGTTCCTGTTCCTTGCTTTCTCCGAAGATACGCTGCCCGGTTTCGTATGCAGCCAGAATCGCTTCGTTCGGGTGAAACTTGGAAACAGCAACCAGACTGACCTGGGGAGGAAGTTGTGCCCGTACTTCTTTTAAATTAGACTGAATATCCATGGTGTGGTAGGTGTTTGTTTATCGTTTGTCTGCATCCGGGAACTCCGGTTTTACGTCAGGCTCTGCAGAGTAGGGATATACGTCCATCAGTGCGGTTTCGGCAACCGATGCGATGACGTAGTCGGCCATTGTGCCCTTCATGCCTTCGTCCAGTTTCTTCACGGCATCGCGCAGGTCGGCAGCCTGTACCAGTACGTTGGTAGCTGTTTTCTTTTCCGCACCGCTTTTCTCGTCGAGGGTGATGAAGTAGAGCTTGCACTTGAACCAGCGGTCGGCAGCTTCCTCGTCGCTGGGGAAGAGCTCGCTATAGTTGGCGCGTTTGATGTCGGATACAGTGAATTCTCCGCTGATGAACGGAGTGATTTCTTCGATAATACGCGATTCGGCTTCGGTAAAGCTGAGTGCGTCCACCAGATAGGGTTCCGTTACTTTCTTGTTCATTCCGTTTTCGGCTACTTTCTCGTAACGGATCTTGCATTCAAACCAATTATGCATCATAATTTTTCTTGCTTTTCAATTTGTAATATTTCACACAAAGATACGATTATAAATTGAATGAGAGAATAAATGGTTTTGAAAAATCAGTCAATTCTCGGTTTGCAGCGGTTTTGTTGCATGAATTCCTGAATGAGGTCGGTGTAATTCCCTTGAATCAGGATGTGGTGGTTGCCCAGCGGATTATGCAGGAAATAGTCAGCCGGCTTATCCAGGCGTACCTTTAGCTGTGTGCGACAACAGGTCACCATGTTGGTATTTTCGATGCAATGTCCAGAACTCAGATAATATTCGTCCAGACATTCTCCCCCGCATTTGAAGAGGGTGACTTCGCCCGGATGTACAATGCCTTGAATGGCGATGCCGCTTTCTGTTTCAAAATGGTTGCGGATAATAAACTCTTCGGCCATTTTGGTAGGAATGGAGCAGTGTGCCAGCAGTACTTCGTTGCGGGCAAGGTCTACAAACGAAGGATTGGCCATAAAGCCGGGCTTTCCGATGAGTTCTTTTACCATCAGCAAGGTCATGATGGATTGCAGGTCGCCTTCGCATCCGGCAGGTATTCCTTCGTCATTCAGCAAAGAAAGGGCCAGGCAGCCTGTGGTCTTCAGGCTCTGGATCAGCGAGAAGCAGGACAGGGTAAGAGCGTCCAGGTTTTCTTCCTTGCATACACGTCGGATGGCTTTGTACAGGCGCATGGCCCGAAGCAGTTCTTCCGGAGTAGCCTCCTGAATCCCTTTGGCGCGGTGGGCAAACAAAGAGGCTTCTGGTCCTATTTCATCTTCCGTAATCTCGTGGAAAGCTTTTTCTACGGTCTCAATGGAGATGTCCGTGTAAGTCACTCCCCAACGTTGTCCGGCTAACAGATAGTCTACGTGGCTGGCTACCAGCCAGGAGGCCGGAGTGCCGATTACGCCGATGCGTTTTTTCTTCAGGGAACGTTTGGCGGCAAATGCCTGGTGATGTAAAAGTACCTGATTTACCATGTCGGGCACTAATCCATGGATGATTTTGACCTTCATGTCTCTCGACTGAATCCATGCCGAGATTTCAAGGGCGGCAGCCAGTGAGTTGTTCAGACCGTCTGTCAGTAGGGTGATGGGATAGGGCAGGATGCTGAAAAAACGCACCACTGCATTTTCCACGCCCCCGCTGGCAATGAAAGCCATTTTGTATTCATGGCTGGGGATGCTTTCAGAATCTGTATAGTTGACAAGGTGAAGGGTAAAATGTTTTTCCAGTTCCACGAACAGGTCTTTATGCTTTTCGTAGACTTGTTCCACCTTGTATGTGCCGGCTGTAAATATAATTAGGTAAAGATTCATAATGCTTGAGTGTTTGGTTATCGATAGCAAACTTACGGATTTTTTGGGTAGAAGACTTGGAAAATGCCTGAAAAGGCGTTAAACTTTACTTGGAAGGGCCTTTTCTCAAAAGAAAGGAGTAGCCGTATTTTTCTGAGCACAAAGTTGTTTAATTTCGACATTCGCTTTATCTTTGCATTTCAGAATCTTTTTTAAACTATAAAATATGCCAAAAATATCCATCAGAGGAACTGAAATGCCGGAGTCGCCGATACGTAAGCTTGCGCCTTTGGCTGAAGCTGCGAAAGAGAGAGGAATTCATGTATATCACTTGAATATTGGTCAGCCTGACCTGCCTACTCCACGAGCGGCCCTCGATGCGATTCGAAATATTGACCGCAAGGTGTTGGAATATAGTCCCAGCCAGGGATACAGAAGCTATAGGGAGCGCTTGGTGGGATATTATGAGAAGTACGACATTCACCTGGATGCCGATGACATTATCATTACTACCGGAGGGTCGGAAGCTGTGCTGTTTGCGTTTATGAGCTGTCTGAATCCGGGGGATGAGATTATCGTGCCGGAACCGGCGTATGCCAACTACATGGCGTTTGCGATTTCGGCAGGAGCGGTTATCCGTACGGTGACAACTACCATCGACGAAGGTTTCTCTTTGCCGAAGGTAGAGAAGTTTGAGGAGTTGATAAATGAACGCACCAAGGGTATCTTGATTTGTAACCCGAATAACCCGACCGGGTATCTGTATACTCGCCGGGAGATGAATCAGATTCGGGATTTGGTGAAGAAGTACGACTTGTTCCTTTTCTCCGATGAAGTATATCGTGAATTTATCTATACAGGTTCTCCTTATATTTCAGCCTGTCATCTGGAAGGCATCGAACAGAATGTGGTATTGATTGACTCCGTATCGAAACGTTATTCGGAATGTGGAATTCGTATCGGTGCGCTGATTACGAAGAATCCGGAAGTGCGCAAGGCGGTGATGAAATTCTGCCAGGCTCGTTTGAGTCCACCGTTGATTGGCCAGATTGCAGCTGAGGCTTCGCTCGATGAACCGGAAGAATATGCTCGCGAAACATACGATGAATACGTGGAACGACGTAAATGTCTGATTGACGGATTGAACCGTATACCGGGTGTTTATTCTCCAATACCGATGGGAGCTTTCTACACTGTAGCTAAACTGCCGGTGGATGATTGCGAGAAATTCTGCGCATGGTGTTTGTCTGATTTTAATTATGAAGGAGAGACCGTTATGATGGCACCTGCCAGCGGATTTTATACCACACCGGGCGGCGGTAAAAACGAGGTGCGTGTGGCTTATGTATTGAAGAAAGAAGACCTGGTACGGGCTTTGTTCATTCTGCGTAAGGCGCTCGAAGCCTATCCGGGAAGGGTGGATGAATGATGAGCAACTGGAAATTTTTTATTGCCCGACGGATTTACCGTAGCAGGGAAGGAGAGAAAGAAGTATCAAAACCGGCCGTACGCATTGCGATGGCCGGTATTGCTATCGGACTGGCTGTGATGATTGTGTCGGTGGCGGTGGTCATTGGCTTCAAGCATCAGGTGCGCGACAAGGTGATAGGTATGGGTTCTGATATTGTGGTTTCCAGCATTGAAGGAGCTCAGCTTTACCAGATGAATCCGGTGGTGGCAAACGACAGCTTGTTGTCAGTAATACGGGATATTTCTCAGGTGAGTCACGTGCAGCGTTACGCTACGAAACCGGGCATGATCATGACCGCTGATAACTTTCAGGGAATGATTGTGAAGGGGGTGGCGCAGGAATACGACTGGACGTACCTGAAGGCACACTTGCAGGAAGGAGAGATTCCTGCACTGACGGACTCCGTAGCTAGCAACCGTGTGCTGGTTTCCCGTTCCATGGCTGACAAACTTTCATTGAAGGTGGGCGATAAACTTTATACTTATTATATAGAGGGCAATGTGCGTGCCCGCCGACTGACGGTGAGCGGGATTTTCCAAACCAATTTCTCTGCTTTCGATGATTATTTCCTGATAACTGACATGTACACGGTCAACCGTCTGAACGGATGGGAACCGGACCAAGTAGGAGGTGTGGAAGTGGCCGTGTCAGATTATCGTTTCTTGGATTCGGTGAATGATGACATTCGTGGTCATATTCAGGAGCAGACAGACCGTTATGGGGCAATCTATTGTTCCCGTACTTCAGAGGAACTTTATCCTCAGATTTTTGCGTGGCTCGACTTGCTGGATACCAATGTATGGGTCATTCTGATTCTGATGACCGGAGTGGCGGGTTTTACCATGATTTCCGGATTGCTGATTATCATCCTTGAACGTACGCAGATGATTGGGGTACTGAAAGCCTTGGGAGCCGACAACGCTTCCATTCGTCAGATATTCCTGTCGTTTTCTGTTTTCCTTATCGGAAGGGGGATGTGCTGGGGAAATGTCATTGGACTGTCGTGTTGTCTTATTCAGTATTTTTTCGAACCGATTAAGTTGGATCCGGCTACGTATTATGTCAGTGCAGTGCCCGTGGAACTTCATTTGGGTTGGATTGTATTGTTGAACGTGTGTACCTTGCTGGTATCGGTAGGTATGCTGGTCGGTCCTTCTTATCTGATAAGCCACATTCATCCTGCAAAATCCATCCGTTTTGAATAAATCCTGCTTTAAAATCAAGAGCAAACAAATCTTTTTTACTAATTTTGCACTCTCAATTGATATTAAAGAATAAAATAACTACATAAAGTTATGGCAAAAGAATTAAAAGACCTAACCAAGAGAAGTGAAAACTATTCACAATGGTATAATGATTTGGTGGTAAAGGCCGATTTGGCTGAACAGTCTCCTGTGCGTGGCTGTATGGTAATCAAGCCTTACGGATATGCCATCTGGGAAAAAATGCAGCGTATCCTTGACGATATGTTCAAGGCTACAGGACATGTGAATGCGTATTTCCCGTTGCTGATTCCGAAATCTTATTTGAGCCGTGAAGCTGAACACGTGGAAGGCTTCGCTAAGGAATGTGCGGTAGTAACTCACTATCGTTTGAAGAATGCAGAAGATGGTTCGGGTGTGATTGTAGACCCGGCTGCCAAACTGGAAGAAGAACTGATTATTCGTCCGACTTCAGAAACTATTATCTGGAGTACTTATAAAAACTGGATCAACTCATACCGTGACCTGCCTATCTTGTGCAACCAGTGGGCAAACGTAATGCGCTGGGAAATGCGTACTCGTCTGTTCCTGCGTACAGCTGAGTTCTTGTGGCAGGAAGGTCATACGGCTCATGCTACTCGTGAAGAAGCTGAAGCAGAAGCACAGAAGATGTTGCACGTGTATGGCGATTTCGCTGAAAAATACATGGCTGTGCCGGTTATCAAGGGTGTGAAGTCTGCAAACGAACGTTTTGCCGGGGCATTGGATACTTATACTATTGAAGGATTGATGCAGGATGGTAAGGCATTGCAGTGTGGTACCTCTCACTTCCTGGGACAGAACTTTGCCAAGGCATTCAACGTACAGTTCGTCGACAAGAACAATAAGCTGGATTATGTATGGGCTACTTCATGGGGTGTATCTACCCGTCTGATGGGTGCCTTGATCATGACTCACTCTGACGACAACGGTCTGGTTCTTCCGCCGCATTTGGCTCCGATTCAGGTTGTTATCGTACCTATCTATAAGAATGACGAACAGTTGAAACAGATTGATGCCAAGGTAGAAGGTATCGTCAACAAACTTCGCAGCATGGGTATCTCTGTGAAATACGATAACGCTGATAACAAGCGTCCGGGATTCAAGTTCGCAGACTATGAATTGAAGGGTGTACCTGTACGTCTGGTAATGGGTGGTCGTGATCTGGAAAACAACACGATGGAAATCATGCGTCGTGATACACTGGAAAAAGAAACTCGTTCTTGCGACGGCATCGAAGAATACGTACAGAACCTGTTGGAAGAAATTCAGCAGAACATCTACCAGAAAGCATTGAATTATCGTAACGAACATATCTATAAGGTGGATACTTACGAAGAATTCAAGGAACAGATTGAGAAGGGTGGATTTATCCTGGCTCACTGGGATGGTACTCCGGAAACAGAAGACCGCATTAAGGAAGAAACGAAAGCAACTATCCGCTGTCTGCCTTTCGAAGCAGATGAAGAAAGCCTGACTCCGGGTGTGGATATGCTGACTGGTAAACCTTCTGCACGTCGTGTCTTGTTTGCCCGTGCATACTAATTGGCTATACTTACAGTAATATCATAAAAAAGTCCGGTTCTCTTGAAAGAGGGAATCGGACTTTTTTGATGGGCTTTATTCCGCTTTCAGGCATTCCATGTATTCTTCGTAGCTGATGAACCGGCCACCCATTGACTTGAGGTGAGGCGTTTCAAACTGGCAGTCAATAAGGGTACCTCCGTGCACATGGAGCAGTTGGGCCAGTCGTATCAGGGCAAGCTTGGAAGCGCTGGGCACGAGCGAGAACATGCTTTCGCCGAAGAAGCATGTACCCAAAGTCACTCCGTACAGGCCTCCGACCAATTTGTCACCTTCCCATACTTCTACGCTGGCAGCCAGGTTTTGTTCGTACATGCGGATGTAAGCCTCTATCATTTCTTCTCCCAGCCAAGCTCCTTCTTGTTCGATGCGGAGCTTGGAGCAGTTCCGTATCACTTGTTCAAACGCATGGTTGAAAGTTACCTTGTATTTATCCTTGTTCATCAGCGTGCGCATGGAATGGGAGATGTGAATCTCTTCCGGAAAGATGACGAAACGCTGCAACGGGCACCACCACTGGATAACTTTCTCGCGGAAGGCATACCAGGGAAAGATACCGTTGGAGTAGGCCAGGATAAGGCGGTCGACGGACAAGTCACCTCCAATGGCCAGCAGGCCGTCAGGGTCTCCCCAGTGCGGGTCCGGAAAAGCCAGTCTTTTTGTCAGTTGGAAAACCATGGCATCGGAATTATTGGAGAATACTCAGTTGATTGTTTTCGGCCGTTACCGTGATGTTGCCTCCCTGCTTTAGCGAGCCGAACAGAATCTCACGCATAAGCAGCGGCTTCAGGTGGGCGGCGATGGCCCGGTCCATTTCGCGGGCTCCGTATTCCGGTTTGAAACCCTCTTTCAGCAGCCATTCATGTGCCTCGGGGGTCAGGTGCAGGCAGACGTGACGGCGAGCCAGCTTTTCATCCAGCTGGCGCAACTTCTTGTCGAGCACTTGCGTAGCCATTTCCCGACTCATGTCATGGAATACGACGGAAGCCGACAAACGGTTGAGGAATTCCGGCTTAAATGTTTTCTTTACCTGGCGAAGCATAGCCTGTCCGGTACTTACCTGGCTGTTGAAACCAATGGAAGCCTGATGTGCATACTGAGCACCGGCGTTGGAAGTCATGATAAGAATCAGGTGTCGGCAGTCCGATTTCCGTCCTTTGTTGTCTGTCAGTACTGCATAGTCCATCACCTGCAACAGGATGTTGAAAATGTCGGGATGAGCCTTTTCGATTTCATCCAGTAGCAGCACACAGTTGGGTGTTTTCCGGATGGCATCCGTCAGCAAGCCACCATCCTCGTATCCGATGTAACCTGCCGGAGAACCGATAAGTTTGGCGATGGTATGCTTTTCCATGTATTCACTCATGTCGAAGCGTATCAGTGAGATACCTAATTCCGAGGCTAATACTTTGGCTACTTCAGTTTTTCCCACTCCCGTAGGACCGACAAACAACAGACTGGCCAGCGGCTTGTTCTCGTCCAGCAATCCGGCTTTGGCCATTTGCACCGCCTCCACTACCTGACGAATGGCTTCGTCTTGTCCGTAAATCTGTTCGGATATGCGTTCGTACAATGCTTCCAGTGAAGCGTTGTCTTCCTCCTTGAGTGCATTAGCATCAATCTTACAGGTACGTGAAAGTACTTCGGTAACCAGCTTTCTGTCCACCGTCTTTGTGCCGTCTGTGGCCGGATGAATTTCGCGGTAAGCACCGGCCTCATCAATCAGGTCGATAGCTTTGTCGGGCAGGAAGCGGTCGCTGATGTAGCGGGCACTGGCCTTTACAGCATACTCAATTACTCCCGGTTCATAGGTTACGTGGTGATACTCCTCATATTTTTCCTTCAATCCTTCTATGATGCGGATAGCCTCATCGATGCTGGGCTCCTGAATGTCGATTTGCTGGAAACGGCGTACCATTCCTTTGCTGCGTGAGAAATAACGGTTGTATTCTTCGTAGGTGGTAGAACCGATGAAACGGATGTCTCCCTGTTCCAGGTAAGGCTTCAGCATGTTGGAGGCATCCATCGAGCCATCACCGATTTGTCCGGCTCCGATAAGATTGTGTATCTCGTCAATATAGAGAATGGCTTTCTTTTCTGCGCTGAGGCTTTTCATCACACTTTTCAACCGCTGTTCGAAGTCGCCCCGATATTGTGTACCGGCCAGCATACTACCCAAATCCAGTTCGTAAATGCGGCTTCCTTTCAGACGTTCGGGTACCTCTCCGGCTTCTATGCGGGCTGCCAGTCCGTAAGCCAAGGCTGTTTTTCCCACTCCTGGTTCACCAATGTGCAATGGGTTGTTTTTGTCTTTCCGGCACAGCACTTCGATGGTACGCTCCAGTTCCATTTCCCGTCCAATCAGCGGATTGTGATTCTCCAGCTGTTCGTTCAGGCAGGTGATGAAATTTTTGGAAATACCATGAGGTTCGTCCGAATCATTCTCATCCAGACTAAGGTCATCTCCATAAATGACCACCAGTTGGCTGATGAAATCCGGAATCCGTTCCTTCAGGTGTTTTTTAAGGAAGTAGCAAGCCCAGGATTCCGGCAACAGTAGCATGGCCTGTACTACGTGAGGAATGTCCAGCACTTCGGCATTGGATGATTCCACGAAGGCATACGCATTCTGAAACAGCAGGTTTGATTGTACGGAAAACTGTAGTTCATAGTTGGTATCTTCCGGCACCTGTTCCATTTTCTGTGCCAAATATTCGTCCACTTCCTCTTCCATCACCGGGATGTGACAGAAACATTCTTCTACGGCCTCCACAAAAGGGTCCTGGTTAAAGAGTGCGCTGAGAATATGCTCCGGAGTAATGAATTCATGGCGATAACGGAACGCCAGTCCCTGAGCAAACGACAGCACTTTGTCTACATATACAGATTTTTCGATGTGACTCATTGATTGTTTACTGTTTAATTATCTTCGGGTTCTACGGTCAGTCGCAGAGGAAATCCTTCCTCACGTGCCATCTGGGTGGCTTTCTGTGCTTTGGACTGTGCCACGTCGTAAGAATAGACGCCTGCCGTGGCCGATTGCTGCTGGTGTACTTTCAGCATCAGTGCCTCGGCTTCCTCCTGCGATTTGAAAAACACGATTTTTAGGACCTTCACCACGAAATCCATGGTGGTGAAGTCATCGTTGTGGAGTATCACCTTATAATGTTTGGGTTCGTGCAGCTCCACACGCTTTTTTTCTTTGCATAACGATTGTTCTTTTTCCATTTGTCTACTTTGATATAGCGATTCAGACTCGCATCAACGTGCTGTGTTCAGCGTAAATTCCTTCTGATCGTACATTTGTCCACGGGTATCGGTCACAGCCAGTCGGAAAGTCACAGTACTCGTTTTGATACGTTTTCCAGCAGTGACGGTAGCCGTATACTTCACTCCGTTTCCCGGCAGAATCTGTTCCACCAGAATGGAAGGGGAGATATACAGATGTTTCATTCCGCTGATTTCTGCCACACTGGGAATCACGTTGTAGGCAATTTCATTTCCTTCATTCATGACTTCGAAGATGATTTTGCTGCTTTCTCCCGAGCTGATGATATGGTCGCGGTCATTATCTATGAAACGGATGTTCCGGATGTATAAAGAAGAGAAGGCAGGCTGTGTATAGTCCGGCTCGGCGTACACCTGTTCCACGGGATAGTCTGCCCTGTTTTCTTCACGCGATTTAGGAGCCGTCAGCGCACCCCCAATAGCAGCTCCGGCCAGTGTGCCGACAATGCTTCCAATGGCGGAACCTCTGTAGCTTCCTCTCCAGCCATGACGGGAGTCGCCTACCAGTCCACCGATGGCACCTCCCAAACTATTTCCGATGGCAGCACCACCTACAATGGCACCGGTACGTTCCGGTTGCGTCGTTCCGCACCCGCTACTTAGTAGGGACACGATTAGAAGTAAAATTGCGACTTTCTTCATGGATGTTTTCTTGATAAAAGTTTTATTTGCGGTATTTAGCTTTAATGGCTGGCAGCTCTTTCTGGATGTCACTGATACGGCGTGCATCACTGGGGTGCGTACTCATGAACTCGGGAACCTTTCCGCCTGAACTTGCCGACATTTTCTGCCAGAAAGTCACGGCCTTGTCAGGGTTATAGCCCGCCATGGTCATCAGAATCAGTCCCATGTAATCCGCTTCCGTCTCGTGCTTGCGTGAGAAAGGAAGGGTTACTCCGTATTGCGCTCCCACACCGTACACCGTACTGGCGATGGCTTGTACCATCTCGCTCTTTTGTGAGAGACTTTCTCCCAAAAGTTGCGCTCCGTATTGGGCAAGCATCTGCTGGCTGATACGCTCGTTGCTGTGCTTGGCCACGGCATGCGCTACTTCATGTCCCAGTACCACGGCCAGTTCATCGTCCGACGATACGAGCTTCATCAGGCCTTCGTACACCACAATTTTTCCGCCGGGCATACAGAATGCGTTGATTTCGTCACTCTTTACCAGATTGAATTCCCAGGAGAAATCCTTGATTTCAGCCGAAAGTCCGTTGCTGCGCAGGTATCGTTCTGTGGCTGCGGCGATGTTTTTTCCTACTCGTACCACCATGGCTGTCTGGGTGGCATTAGTTGACTTTTGTGCACTTTTGATATAGTCCTTGTATTGGGTCAGGCTGGAAGAAAGTACTTCCTGATCTGAAACCAGTAACAATTGTTTACGTCCGGTGAGCGGTACCGAACTGCATCCTGCCAGCATCAGCAAGGAAAGGACATACACACTTAGTTCTTTTTTCATAACGGTTTCGTTAGTTGTTCTACAAACATAACAAAAAAATGATGATTTTTGATTATGTTTGTGGCAATAAACTATAAAAAAGAGATGAAAAAGGAACTTTTTATAGCATGTTCTCTTTGTGGAACCATGTTGGTGAATGCCGAGAATATAGAGGTCACTTCGTTTAAATACGCAGGACCGTATGAACTGATGCAGCCTTATCAGGTTGACAGTGTGGATGTTAATTCCAAGTCATGGAAAGCGGAGTCGCTGCTGAAGACGCCGGTATCATTTTCTTTGCTTGAAGGAGCAGAGGTGAAGCAGGCAAACCAGCTGTCTCCGTCGTCAGGCTATGCCCTTCACTTGATGGGCTTTGTACTGGAGAATACACACTATGGAGAAGTGTCATTGAAGGTGGAAGGGGCTGAGCACTATCAGGTGTATGTGGATGGTAAGCGCGTGGAGGATACCTCGTTATCGCTGAATCCGGCTACGCATCAGGTGGTCATCAAGTATCTCTCCATGCCGGGCGAAAAGAACGTTCCGAAGGTGAGCCTGGATGCCAAGCAGGACGGGGTGTTTACTTTGCGTACCGAACAGGGCCGTCTGTTTACACTGGCCGATGTACTGCATGGTACCCGCTTTACGGGCACTGAACTTTCAGCCGATGGGAAATACCTGATTACGTCGTATACTGTCACAAAGGAAGGTGGAGAAACGACTTCGCAGACCAAGGTAAAGGAACTGAAGACCGGAAAAGTAGTCGCTACCTGGGGAGAAACCTTGCACTGGATGCCGCGTTCCGTGAAATATTACTATGTACGTCAGGGAGTATCCGGCCGGGAACTGGTAACGGTAGATCCTGTATCCGGACGTGAGGAAGTGTGGGTGAACCATTTGCCGGAAGGCAGTTTCCAGATAGCACCTACGGAGGATTATCTGCTGTTTACTCTTGTACAGAAGGGACCGGAAGAGAAGAAGGAAATCTATGAGTTCATTGACCCGGACGACCGTCAGCCGGGATGGCGAAACCGTACGTACCTGGCCCGTTTTGATGTGAAGACGGGTGTGTGCCAGCCTTTGACTTTCGGCTACAAGAATGTGTGGGCTACGGACATCTCTTCCGACGGACGCTTTATCCTGATGATGGCTTCCAACCACCGTATGGGAAAACGCCCGACCACTTTGTTCTCTGTGTACAAGATGGATGTGCAGACTTTGCAGGTGGAAGAACTGGTGAAAGATGACGGTTTTCTGACCAATGCGCAGTTCTCACCCGACGGCCGTCAGGTATTGCTGGCCGGTACACCGGAGTGTCTGGGAGGCATCGGCAAGAACGTGAAGGAAGGACAGACCCCGAGCATGATTGACAATCAGCTTTACCTGATGGATTTGCAGAGTAAGCAGATTGAACCGCTGACCCGGACATTCAATCCGAACGTGATGCAGACGGTGTGGTCGGCTGTAGACAATTGTGTGTACTTCACCGCCGAAGACCGTGATTGTATCGCGCTGTTCCGCCTGAATCCGGCAAAGAAACACATTGAGAAGGTGAATGTGCCCGAAGAAATGGTATTGGGATTCTCTGTGGCCGAGAAAGCCTCTTCGTTGTCGTTCTACGGAGAAAGTGCGTCCAACTCTCACCGCTTGTATGTGGTTGATCTGAAGAAGGATGCCTCCAAACTGGAAGAAGATTTGAACGGGGAATTGAAGGATGTGCTGCTGGGTGAATGCAAGGCGTGGGACTTTGTCAACTCCCGTGGGGACACCATTTGCGGACGCTACTACCTGCCGCCTCATTTTGACCCGAACAAGAAATACCCGATGATTGTCAACTACTACGGTGGATGCAGTCCCACAAGCCGTAATTTTGCCAGCCGTTACCCACATCATGCGTATGCCGCTTTGGGTTATGTGGTGTATGTGGTAGAACCGAGTGGAGCGACCGGTTTCGGTCAGGAATTCTCTGCCCGCCATGTGAATACGTTCGGCGATTATGTGGCCGACGACATCATTGAAGGAACGCGTAAGTTTGTGGAAGCTCATTCCTTTGTCAACGGCAAGAAAATCGGTTGCATCGGCGCTTCCTATGGTGGCTTCATGACGCAGTACCTCCAGACAAAGACCGACTTGTTTGCGGCAGCCATCTCACATGCTGGTATCAGCGACCACACCAGCTACTGGGGCGAAGGCTACTGGGGCTATTCTTACAGTGAAGTATCGGCAGCCAACAGTTATCCGTGGAAGAATCCGGAACTCTTTGTCGACCACAGCCCGCTGTTCAATGCCGACAAGATACACACTCCGTTACTCTTCCTGCATGGAGCGGTAGATACCAATGTGCCGGTGGGCGAAAGTATCCAGATGTTTACGGCCCTGAAACTGCTGGGACGTGAAACGGCACTGGTGGTGGTAGACGGACAAGACCATCACATCAAGGACTATCAGAAACGCATTCAGTGGCAGAACACCATCTTTGCCTGGTTTGCCAAATGGTTGCAGGATGACCCGACCTGGTGGAACACCCTTTATCCTCCTAAAACCTTGTAAAACGGATGAAAATATTACATACTAGTGACTGGCACCTGGGGCAGCAACTGTTTGAATACGACCGCAGCGAGGAACAGCAAGACTTCCTGCGGCAGTTGTGCCACTGGGTAGCCGCAGAACAGCCCGACGCGTTGATCGTGTCGGGCGACGTGTTTCATTATTGCAGTCCTTCGGCAGCCGCTCAACGGTTGTACACGGATGCGCTGGTGGAATTTCATGAAACCTGTCCCTCTATGCAGATTATCATCACGGCAGGCAATCACGACAGCAGTTCCAAACTGGAAATCAACCGGAATCTGTGGAAGTATGCTGGAGTCACCGTGGTGGGTTCTATCCGAAGAAACGAAGCGGGGCAGGTAGACCTGGAGCGTCATATCGTGGAAGTGAAGAACGGTTGCGGCGAACTGAAAGGCTATGTGATAGCCCTGCCTCATGTGTATCCACAAAACTTTCCGGCGCTCGATGAAGAAGTTCCGCGTGAAGAGCGGCAATCCCATTTCATCCAAACCTTGCTGAACCGTGTGAAGGAACGGAACCAGGGAAATCTTCCGGTGGTGCTGATGGCCCATCTGGCCCTGACGGGAAGTGACATTACCGGACAGGACGACGGACGCGGCGGCATGGAATACACGGACATTCGTCTGATGGGGGAGGGATATGATTACCTGGCCTTAGGGCATATTCATTTTCCGCAAACTCTGTCCGGCGGACGGGCCCGTTATTGCGGTTCCCCGCTTCCGGTCAGCTTTGACGAGAGTTACGGGCATTCCGTCAGCCTGGTAGAACTGGCTGCACACGGTGCTATGCCCGAAGTGCGTACCTTGCCGGTGTGGAATGCGTGGCCCTTGAAGGTACTGCCTTCGCAGGCCGTGCCGCTGGAAGAGGCATTGGAGGTGCTACAGGCCATCCCCGATGAGGAAAAGATGTATGTGCAGTTGCACGTCCGTATTCAGGACGTACCTCCGGTCTATTGCATGGAGCGGGCCTACGAACTGACCCGTGGCAAGCAGTGCCGTTTCTGCCGCTACAAATGGGAACGTGAAGTAGTGGAAACGCAGAAGGAGATTACAGAGCTGGATGTGGACCGTTTGCAGACTTTTTCCCCGTCGCAGGTAGCAGCCATCTATTATCAGGACAAGTTTCAGCGGGACATCGCTCCGGAGATGCTCGACATGCTGGAGGAGGCCGTGAAACGGGTACGAAGCCAAGAGGAGGAATAGTACATGAAATTACAGAAACTGATTATTGAAAATATAGCCTCTATCGAGAAGGCGTGCATTGATTTTGAGCACGGACCGCTGGGCGAGGATTCCATTTTCCTGATTTGCGGACCGACGGGAGCCGGCAAGTCGACGCTGCTGGATGCGGTGTGTCTGGCACTCTATAACACCACTCCGCGCTTGAAGCAGGCGGCCAATGAACGCTACCTGGACGAGAGCGACAGCTTTTCCGGTACGGGTGAGGTGAGCATCGACGATTCACGCATGCTGATGCGGCGCGACAGTGTGTCGGCACAAGTGGAGCTGTGGTTTACGGATGCGGCAGGAGATGCCTTGCGGGCCGTGTGGAGCGTGGCAAGAGCACGCAACAAGGCCGGAGGGAAAATCCAGAAAGTGGTCTGGACACTTTCCTTGCAGGACGGTACTCCGCTCACGAATAAGTCGACCGAAACACGTACGGAAATAGAGCGGCGTATCGGTCTCACCTTTGAGCAGTTCTGCCGGACCACGCTGCTGGCACAGGGAGAGTTTACCAAGTTCCTGAAAAGCAAGGAGGAGGAAAAATCGAATATCCTGGAAAAACTTACGGGTACGGAAATCTACTCGCGCATCAGTCGGGAAATCTACGTGATGAAGACCGAAAAGGAGGCGGAGCTGCAGGAACTGAAGGCGCAGACGGGCGGCATTGTGTTGTTGACTGACGAGGAACTGGCCGCGCTTCAGGCGGAACAGCGCCAGGTGACAGAAGAGACTGCCACGCTCCGCACACAGTTGAAGCAGGAGCAGGACTTTCGGAAATGGATGACCGACGAGCAGAAGTTGGCGCATGATCTGGAGGAGACCGGAAAGGCGCTTCAGGCACTGACGGAACGGGTGGAATCGGAAGATTACAAGCGCAACAAGTCGTTGCTGGATGACTGGGACCGTACGGCTGATGTGCGTTTTCAATGGACAGAACAGGCGGCCTTGCAGCAGCGCATCCGTACGTCGGAAAAAGAACTGGAACAACTGAAAGAGAAGTATCGTTCGCTGAGTGTCGGCCTGGGTCAACTGGAGCGTATGCAGGTGCAGTGCCGGGAACAGTGGGCGGCGTGCGAGACCTATCTTACCGGTGTGCAGGAAAAGGTGCCGGTGTACGAATCGCTGCAATCGCTTTCGGCTTTGTCCGACCAGATTCAGCGCGCGCTCCAGCAGTCGGAAGATTACCGGAAAGAAAAGGCACACAAGGCCGCAATCCATCAAAAAACGCTGGAAGTCCGCCAGGGAGCTACGGCATCGTATGAACAGGCCCGAAAGGTAGCGGAAGAAAAGCAGCAGGAGGTGGCAGCGTGCCGCACGCAGTTAGAGGATTTGCAAGTGGAGGAACTCCGGCAGAAGAAGCAGGAAGCAGACGCCCGACTGGACGGATGGCAGAAATTGCGGGAGGCACTTTCTGTCCGTGCAGAAAAGGAACAGGACTGGCTGGATGTGCAGAAGAACCGGAAAACCTTGCAGGACGATTGCCGGCAGCAGCAACAGACGGTAGCGCAACTGAAAGCGCAGGCTGAGGTGTGCCGTAAGGAAAAGGAAGAAGTGCAGCAGGTGTACGACAAGCAGCGGATGTCGTGCGAGGACTGGGCACGCGAAGCCCGCGCACGTCTGTCAAAAGGCGATGTGTGTCCGGTTTGTGGCAAGGAGGTAGGTGATGACTTGAAGAGCGAGGCTCATTTTGTGTCGTTGCTGGAACCGGTCCGTGCGTTGCTGGAAGAAAAGGCACGTCGGGCGGAGGAAGTCTTGACCGCACTGGCACGGGCGGAAGCGGAGGTCCGTTCTCTGATGCGGCTGGAAGAAATGGAGGCGAAGAAGGAGACTATTGCAAAAGAAGCTTATTCTCTGGCGGAAAAGGCCGTGGCAGATATGCCGCTTTATGCCACCGTGAAAGAAGCGGACGAGGTCGTATCTCAGGTAGAGCAAGCCTTGTCGGCGCAGCTGGAAGTATGCGACCGGCTGGAAGCGCAGTGGAAACAAGCCGAGGAAGGACAGCAACGCCTGAACCGTCTGACGAAGGAACGGGAGGAACTGACCACTGCCAGCGAGCAATGGCATCGGAAAGTAGAAGAAGCCGACAAAGCTGTGTCCCGCCTGGAAACCGAGCTGCGTATGCTGGAAGAGGCACTTTCGCGTGAGGCACTGACCGTTTCCCAGTGCGTGGAGAAAGGAGAGACCTTGATTGTCTTTACGCCTTGGCAAGAAGCTTGGAAGACCGACCGCGAAAACTTCATTACCGCCTTGAAGAAAGAAACTGACCGGTATGTGGAACAGCAGACGAGGAGAGAGCAACTCTCGCACAGGGTAGAGTCGCTGGCTTCCCAAGTGGAGCAGGTGCAGTCCGTTCGTCAGTCCATCTTGTCGGAACTTCCGGCCTGGGAGCTGGAGACGGCAGAGACGATACCCGACGGGCCGTGTCCGGAAGGGCTTCCGGGACAATGGAACGCGCTGAACTCTTCCGTGCTTTCTGTCTGCCATGCCATAAAGACATCGCAAAAGTTGAGGGAGGAAAAAAGCTCCGGAGTGGAAGCCTTTCTTGTCGGTCATCCTGAGATTTCCCGTGAGTATTTGGAGAAACTGGCCGGACTGGAAGTGGAAAAGGTGAACATGGCGCGCCGTACCTTGCAGAAACTGGACAACGACCTGACGAGCCGCCGGGCAGAAATGGAACGGGTCGGTCGGGAACTGGCGCAGCATCGGGCACAGCGTCCGTCGGAAACCGAAGGGATGACACTGGCAGCCGTAGAGGAAACCATTTCCCGACTGGAAGAACAGCAGACCGGGAAGTTGGCTCGTTTGGGAGCCATTGCGCAGATGCTGGCACATCACGAAGAGTGCCTGCGACGTATCCGGAAGGTGAAGGAACAGATAGAAGTGAAGCAAAAGGAGGTGGACAACTGGGCGGGAGTGGCTGCCTTGTTCGGCAGTGCCGACGGTAAGAAGTTTCGTAACATTGCCCAAAGCTACGTGCTTCGCCAGTTGCTGGCCGGTGCCAATCATTACCTGAGCCGGCTGACCGACCGTTACCGTATGGAGTGTCCGCCGGGTGGACTTACCATTCTGTTGCGCGATGAATACCAGGGCGGGGTGAAACGTCCCACATCCACCATTTCAGGTGGAGAGAGCTTCCTGGTGTCACTGGCCTTGGCATTGGGATTGTCTTCACTCAACCGGAAAAGTCTTTCGGTGGATGTGCTGTTTATTGACGAAGGTTTCGGCACGCTGGACAGTGACTACCTGAACACGGTGATGGAAGCCCTTGAGAAGTTGCACCAGATAGGAGGCAAGAAGGTAGGCATCATCAGTCACGTGGAAGCCCTGCGCGAACGCATTGCCACCCAGATTCATGTGGAGCGGGTAAACCATACGCTAAGCCGGGTGGAGGTTGTCAATACGATGGAAAATATGTAAATTTGTGGATTTTGTAAATATTTGATTATTAGTAGATTAAAATTTGACAAAAAACGCCTTTGCGTTTGAACTAAAACGCAAGGACATTTCAGATGAAACGCAAGTACGTTTGAAGTAAAACGCACTTGCGTTTTGTTTCAAACGTACTTGCGTTTTTTCAGGTAATAGGGGATAACTTTTTTTTATGACAAAAATCCAGATAGATGTCGTACTTTTGTGTCACGAAACTAAAAACATTATGATTATGTACAAATCTATTCTTCGTCCCTGGTTGTTCCGTATGGATGCCGAGAAAATTCACGGTCAGATTGTTGCTTTACTTCATGTTTATCGTCATTTTCCACCGGTGAAATGTCTTCTTCGTGCATTTTATCGTCCGAAGGCAACTCCGTTTCAATGGCGGAATCTGACTTTTGCCAATCGGGTGGGACTGTCGGCCGGATTCGACAAAGAGGCGAATTGCTTTGACGAGCTGAGTGATTTGGGTTTTGGTTTTCTGGAAGTGGGAACCGTTACTCCGGAAAAAGTAGCAGGAAATCCTTTCCCCCGAATCTTCCGTTTGCCGGAGGATCATGCGCTGGTTTCACGCACGGGCTTCAATAATCCCGGAAAAGAGGTTGTCCTGAAAAATCTGCAACGGAAACGGGAAGGGAAATACATTCTGGGAGTGAATATCAATACCAATACTCCGACCGATGCGGAGCGGGCCGTGACAGATATTACAGATTTGTACGAGACTTTCAGTGCCTATGCGGATTATTATACGATAAACTGGGGCAGCATGACGCCTGAGATTCTGGCTGACGTGCTGACGGCACTCGAGAGCTACAAACAGCGTTTCCACAGACCGGTCTTCCTGAAGTTGCCTGCCGATGTGCCGGTGGAGAAACTGGATGCAGTAATTGAATTTGCAAAGGTGCATCATATTGACGGTTTCATTGCTACGGGACCTACACAGGACCGTTCGCTTCTGATTCATTCCGCACAGACTGAAGTGGAACGGGTAGGAGCCGGAGGCATCAGCGGACTTCCGGTCATTCATAAGTCTTTGGAGGTGATGAAGCATTTGTCGGCACATGCTCCCAAGGACATGTTGCTGATTGGTGCGGGAGGTGTGATGACACCGTTTGAGGCAAAGGCAATGCGGAATGCGGGAGCTCACCTCGTACAGGTGTATTCCGCTTTCATCTATGAAGGTCCTGGTGTGGTAAAGCGTATTGCCGAGAAAATATGAGCAGTGGCGTACATGTTGTATAAATGATGGTGGCCGACCTGTAAGATATAATCTTATGGGTCGGTTTGTTTTTACAAAACACCCTTTATGGCTTTTCGGTTCAGTTCGATGTAATTGCCTTCTTTCCTTTTGAGAATGCCTTCTTTTTCCATCTTATTGAATTCGGTAGACAGGGCCGGACGTGTCACGTTAATGTATTCGGCCAGTTGCGTAAGGGTATGCGTCAGTTTCACGGTAGAAGTGTCTTTATCCAGCCGTTTCAGTAAATAGACCAGGATTCTTTCGCGAATGGTTTTTCGTGACAGCACGTCCAGTCGCATGGTGGTACACACGTTGCAGTTGCCTGATACGCAGAGAAAACTTTTCAGCATATCCGGATATTTGCTGATAAGATGGAAAGTGGAGTCCTTGGTGGCAGTCAGGAGGACAGATTTTTCCAGCGTGCGGAATGTGGCGGGGAAACGGTTGTCTTTCTTGAACAGATGAGGGGTGGCGAAAGCCCTGGGCGACTCAATGTGTTCGATTAAGACTTCATTGCCGTTGGCATCGATGATGTTCACCTCCAAGGTTCCTTCAAGCAATACATACAGATTACAGCATATATCTCCTTGTTCCAGAATAACCGTATTCTCGTTGATTTCCTGAAGACGGAAGTCAAGTCTTTTTAGAATCTCACTTTTCAGGTAATCCGGCAGTTCGCTGAAGAGAGGGATGGAAAACAGCTTTTCTTTGTAACAGTCATTAAATGTCAGGCTTTTCATCATCTGTGTTTATGCTTTTTTCACCACAAAAATAGACTTTTAGTTTAGCATTGTCAATAGGACAGGCCGATTAATCTGGAGGTATGAAAATGTTAATTGAAAGGAAGTGTCATATATCTTACACTTGTATTGATAATCCGGATGTATTTTTGTGAAGCAGAAATTAATAAAAAGATAAAGAATTACAGATGAGAAAAGCAAGTAGAGAAATGGATAGTCAGTGGGCTTTGGAGGTTATGCGCAAGGCCCCTTATATCACGGTCAGCTTTACCCGGGCCGACGGAAGTGCATACGGGGTGCCGCTTTCACTGGCTTGTACAAGTGAGGACGTGTGGTATTTTCATTGTGCTCCTGAAGGGGATAAGCTGGATGCCATTGCCGTGCATCCGGAAGTATGTCTTTCGGCGGTCACGAAGTGCCAGCCAACTGTGGGGCCGAAGGACGGCACGTTTACACTTCAATATCGTTCGGCCATCGCTTTTGGCAAGGCGGAACGGGTGACGGATACGGAAGAGAAGATTGAGGCGCTTCGGGCCATCAGTCAACGTTTCCTGCCCAAGCACATGGATGCGTTTGATGAGGCGGTGCAGAGAAGCCTTCATCGTACGGAGGTGGTACGGATTACTTTATTAAGCCCTCCCACCGGCAAGCGTAAGCAATATGACAAGAATGGAGATGAAATGAAATACGGCAGGATGGAATGACCTTGCCGCAGGCTATATCGTAAAATGTAAAGGATGATGGAACTGTTTGATGTGTATTCGGTTTTTCCCGTGAATATCGTAAGGGGAAAAGGTTGTGAGGTATATGACGAGAAGGGGCAGGCCTATCTTGATTTGTATGGCGGACATGCCGTGATTTCGGTGGGACATTCGCATCCGTATCTGGTGAAGTGCATGAGTGAGCAGCTGCAACAGCTGATGTTTTATTCGAATTCTGTCATAAATAAGTTGCAGGAAAGACTGGCTAATGAGCTGGGTGAGCTGTCGGGGTATCCTGATTATCGGGCGTTCTTTGTCAACTCGGGAGCAGAAGCCAACGAAAATGCCCTGAAACTGGCTTCGTTTCATACGGGGAAAAAACGGGTGGTGGCTTTCAGAAACTCTTTTCATGGGCGTACGTCGGCAGCTGTGGAAGTGACGGACAATCCTGCCCTTCATGCACCGATTAATACGAATCATAACGTGTATTTTGCAGACTTGGATATAAAGAAAGTGGAAACGGAGTTGGCCAAGGGAGATGTGTGTGCCGTAATTCTAGAAGGAATTTCAGGAGTAGGGGGAATCCAGGTCCCCGATGAGGACTTTCTGCGGCAATTGAGGGAACTGACGAGACGTTATGGGGTGGTATTGGTTCTTGATGAAATACAGTCGGGCTATGGTCGTACGGGGAAGTTCTTTGCTCACCAATGGGCTGGCATCAAGCCGGACCTTATCACTGTGGCCAAGGGTATAGCTAACGGATTTCCTTTTTCGGGAGTCTTGATTAGTCCGATATTTGCCGCCCGAAAAGGAATGCTCGGTACGACGTTTGGTGGCAATCATTTGGGATGCACCGCAGCCCTGGCTGTGCTGAAAATTATCCGCGAGGAGAAACTGATAGAGAATGCTCTTCATACGGGAGCGTATCTGATGCAGCGGTTGCAGGAGCTGGACTCTCCGCTTATAAAAGAAATCCGGGGACGTGGACTGATGGTGGGGGTGGAACTGACCGTGCCGGTGAAAGGGGTACGCGAACCCCTGCTGTTTGAGGAACGGATTTTTACCGGCTATTCCGGGCTGTATACATTAAGAATACTTCCTCCACTGGTACTTTCAACGAAAGAAGTGGATATATTTGTAGGGAGTTTGAAGAAAGTGCTGGATGGTATCCGAAAAAAAGCACTTGAACAGACTGCTGTTGTACGAGAATAAATGTGTAACAATACGAGAATAATATGAAAACAACTGAATTTATCGGGGCTGCGGAACGGCAGCTTCATGAACTGGCAAGCAGAATGGTAGCCTATAATGCAGGTGACCCGAAGCGTATACAACATTTGATAAAAGTACATTATTTTGCCCGTATGATTGGTTTGGCAGAGCATGTGGATGAGGTTACTCAACTGATTCTGGAGGCGGCAGCCATTGTGCATGACATTGGTATCCGGATTTGTGAGCAGAAATACGGAGTCTGCGATGGAAAGCACCAGGAGCAGGAAGGTCCGGCAGAAGCCCGGAAACTGCTGACGGATATGGGAACATTTTCTGAAGCACAAATAGAACGGATATGCTGGCTGGTAGGGCATCATCATACGTATGACTCCATTACAGGAATAGACTATCAGATTCTGGTGGAAGCCGATTTTCTAGTTAACATTTATGAAGATAATCTGCCGGCCGATGCCATTCGCAAGGTGAGAGAAAAGATTTTCAAAACCTCGGCAGGACGGGCATTGCTCGAGACGATGTTTGGAGTTGAAAAACAGTAAATAAAAATTGATAATACCATGAAAAAACAATTTATCTTCATTTTATGTGGCTTGTTTTTATGCGCAGGTACGATAGCCGCCACAGATTACAACGTGCTTCATCAGGGAGCCGTCGGTGACGGAAAAACATTGAATACGCAGTCTTTGCAATCGGCCATTGACGCACTTCATGCAAAAGGGGGCGGGCAGCTGTACTTCCCTGCCGGACGCTACTTGACCGGAAGCCTGCAACTGAAATCGAATGTGACACTTTACCTGGAAAAGGAAGCGGTGCTGTTAGGAAGTACGAGTCCTTATGATTATCCGGGTTTCAGCACCGAAAAGGAACTGAAAGTCAACAATGACCACTTTGACCAGGCGCTGATTTATGCCGAAGGGGCAGAGAATATCGGCATTACGGGAGAAGGATGTATAGACGGACAGGGTAGGGAACTGGCCCTGACGATTGACAGCTTGCATCATACGGGGGAACTGGTGGACAAGCACTATAATACGTATCGCAAGCGGCCGAATACACGACCCAAGTTGCTTTTTATGCGTAATTGCCGGAAGGTGGAGCTTCGGAAGACTAATTTTAGGAGTGGTGCGGCATGGGGACTTTCTTTTTCTTTGTGTGCCGATCTGACGATTGATAGTCTGCATGTGGAAAACAGGGCGTATTGGAACAATGACGGGATTGACATCAGCGATTGTAAGGATGTACGTATCTCCAATTGTTTCATCAACTCGGCAGACGATGGCATTTGCCTGAAGTCGCACAACCGGGGGGCATGGAATGACCGGGTATCCATTTCCAACTGCCACATCATCAGCAGTGCCAGTGCCATTAAGTTTGGTACGGAATCGTTGGGTGGGTTCAAGAATGTGACCATCGACAATATTCGGATTAAGGATACTTTTCGCTCGGCCATAGCCATTGAGTCGGTCGATGGGGCGGAGATTGAAAACGTGCAGGTGTCTAACGTGCATGCGGTCAACACGGGGAATGCCATCTTTATCCGTCTGGGTCACCGTTCGGGTGAGCAACCGGGATATTTGCGGAATGTGACGATTAAGAATGTGTATGTGGAAGTGCCTTTTGGCCGTCCGGACATCAACTATGACTTGCGCGGACCGGCGGTGACGTTCTTTCATAATCCGTTCCCGAGTTCCATCTCAGGCATTCCGGGACATGATATTGAAAACGTGAAGCTGGAGAATATAGAGATTGTGTGTCCGGGACGTGCTACGCGCGGAATGGCCTATATGTCGGTGAGCCGCTTGAAAGACGTGCCGGAAAATGAAAAAGGATACCCGGAATTTACCATGTTCGAGGAATTGCCTTCATGGGGATTCTATGTGCGCCATGTGAAAGGTATCCAGATGCACAATGTCAAGTTACGTTTGCAGGAAGATGATTTCCGTCCAGCTTTTGTATTCGACAAGGTAAGCAATGTACGCCTTTCGGGCATCAGCTTGCCAGAGAATAAAAAGGCGGGGCAGGTGGTGCTGCGGCAGACAAGCTTGCAATCGGCCGATAATGCGGTGAAAGAGTATGTCAGTGAAGTAGAATAGGTATCAGGAGTTACTTATATAAAAGCATGATGCCTTCCTGAGTCACGGAATGAATGGACTCGGGAAGGCATCATTATTTTTATGGCTATCGGATTTATTCCAAACAGGCATCCAGGTCTTTGATGAGCTGTTCCTTGTCAAGGTGCTGGCCGATGAAAACAATCTTCTGCATGCGGTCGCCATAGTGTTCATCCCAGTCTCTCAGCAGGCCGGGCTCGCGTTTCATCAGTTCTACGATTTCTTCTTCCGGTTGGGTGGCATACCAGAGCCCGGCTTCTGAAATCTGTTTCTGTCGTCCAGCCTGTTCGAACAGGAACGACATGTCGCGATTGTGGGCGAAGTAGCATACACCTTTGGCTCGAATTACGTTGCGAGGCCATTTTGTCATCACAAAACGATCGAACTTATGGATGTCGAAGGCAGGGCGGCGATAATACACGAAGCTGCTGATGCCGTATTCCTCCGTCTCACCTTCTTCATGGTGGTGATGATGGTGGCAGCCTTCGTGTGAGTGTTCATGCGCATGTGTGTGCTCGTGCTCTTCCTCGTGGTGATGCTCGTGTTCCTCATGGTGCTCATGTGCTTCATGGTGAGGATGCGCTTCTTCTTCGGATACGGGGCGTTCTATCTCACGAACCCATCCGGCAGAAGTGGCCACCCGTGCATAGTCGAAACGGCGGGTGCCTACAATCTTGTCGAGGTCTACCTTGGCATAGTCGCATTCAATGATTTCCGCACGGGGCTGTAGGGTACGGATGATGCTTTTGATGCGCTCCCGTTCTTCGGGAGTGACTTCCGATACCTTGTTCAGCAGCACGGTGGTACAGAACTCAATCTGCTGGATGAGCAGGTTGGCAATGTCTTCTTCTTCCAAATCCTTTCGGGTAAGTTCGTTGCCACCGTCGAATTCGCTTTGCAGGCGGAGGGCATCGACCACGGTCACGATGTTGTCAAGGCGGCAGGTTCCGTACTTGGTGTAGGCACCGCCCAACTGAGGAATGGAACAGATGGTCTGGGCAATCGGTTCCGGTTCGCAGACACCACTCGCTTCGATGACGATGTAGTCGAAGCGCTGCATTTTCATCAGCTCGAATATCTGTTCGATAAGGTCGGTACGGAGGGTACAGCAGATACAGCCGTTCTGCAAAGCCACCAGACTCTCTTCTTTCTGGCCTACGATGCCGCCTTTCTGAATTAGTTCCGCATCGATGTTGATTTCACCGATGTCGTTTACGATGACAGCAAACTTGATGCCTTCGCGGTTGCTCAGCAGGTAATTGAGCAGGGTTGTTTTTCCGCTTCCCAGGTATCCGGTAAGCAGAAGTATAGGTATTTCTTTTGTTTCCATGTGCAAATGTTTTTTACGTGCCTGCAAAGTTAGTGTTTTTCTGCAAACGGTGTGCGCTTCTTTTTCGCAGAAGCAGGTTTAACTTTCGTTATAGGTCGGTGTCACGTATGTGACAAAGTTTCTCTGCCGGAGAGTCTATCTTTGCACCCGTAATCAATAAAACGAATTAAATATGAAGACAATAGACTGGAAGTATACGAGTGTGGGACAAATTGTGGCCGATGATTTTGCAGCGGCAAGCGTATTTAAAAAATATGGCATTGATTTCTGCTGTCATGGGGAAGTGACGCTGGAAAAGGCCTGTGCAGATTTGGGACTGGCTGTAGAAGAAGTGGAACAGGCATTGCTTCGTCAGGATGAAGCTGGTAACGGACGGATTCCGTTTGCTTCGTGGCCGCTGGACTTGCTGATGGATTACATCTTGAAGATACATCATCGGGGAATTCGTACCACTGGACCGGAACTGCTGGCGTTGCTGGAGAAGGTGGAACGAGTACACGGTGAAGCGCATCCAGAACTGCATGAGTTGAAAGCACTGGTCAGTGAATCATTGGAGGACTTGGAAATACATCTTCAAAAAGAAGAGAATGTGCTGTTCCCTTATCTCTATGAATTATATGCGGCAAAGGAGCAGGGACAGCGTATGGCCCCGATGCATTGCGGTACGATAGCGAATCCTATCCGGGTGATGAAGATGGAACACGAGGGGGAAGGAAACCGTTACCTGTACATCATTCAGTTGACGAATCACTTCTCCGTACCTCAGGACGGTTGTGCCAGCTACCGTCTGCTGATGCAGGAACTGGAAGCGTTTGTGGATGCGTTATTCGAGCATATCCACTTGGAAAACAACTTGCTGTTCCCTCGCTTTAAGGACATTGAACGGGAAATCGTATGTTGATAGTTTGATATTAGAAAGAAGAAATAAGGATGTGGCGCATGCAGGGAAGTATGCGCCACATTTCATAAATTAGTAATCGATTTTATCCAAAATCCCTGCTAAGTAAGCAATAGTCACTCCGTAGTTGGTCATGGGAACCTGCTGGGCGCGGGCTTGACCGATGCGGTTCAGCACATACTTGCGGTTGAACATGCAGGCCCCGCAATGGATAATCAGGTCGTACGGGGTCAGGTCTTCTGGGAAGTCCGTGCCCGACACGATGTCGATTTGCAGGCCTTCACCGATGCGCTTGCGGAGCATATTCGGGATTTTCACCCGCCCGATGTCTTCTGTCAGTGGGGCATGCGTACATGCTTCGGCAATCAGCACCCGTGATTCCGGTGTCAGTCGGGCAATGGCATTGGCTCCTTCCATGTAGTAGTCGATGTCGCCTTTGTATTGGGCAAAGAGGACGGAGAAGGAGGTGAGTCGGCTTTCGGCCGGTTTCTTGTCATATACCGTGCGGAACACCTGTGAGTCGGTGATAATCAGCTTCGGCGGACGGGCTAATGCGGCCAGCATGGCATCTATCTTGTCGGTGGTACAGCTCATCACCAGGCATTTGCGGTCCAGCAGCTCGCGGATGGTTTGTACCTGAGGCAGGATAAGGCGGCCTTTGGGGGCCTGGATGTCCTGTGGCATGACCAGCATGACGGTATCATTTTCTTCTACCAGCCGGCCTACGATGCCTTGTGCCATGGTTTCATCCGGCAACTTGTTCCGCAGGCTGCGCAGAATGTCGTCCAGACCTTTTCCGGTGAGGGTGCTCACCAACAGAGGAACCTGTCCGCATTGCTGTTCGATGCGGCGCATGGTCTGTTCGGCATCGGACAATAAGTCACATTTGTTCAGTATCCAGATAACAGGCACATTCTTTTCCTTTAACAAGCGCTGCCAGTGCAACTCTTCGTCCAGGTGTTCATCGGTACAGACCATCAGGGCGATGTCAGTTTTCTCCAGTGCACGTTGTGTCTGTCGGATGCGGAGTTCGCCCAGTTCACCTTCGTCGTCGAAGCCGGCCGTATCTATGAATACGCAGGGACCAAGACCATGGATTTCCATGGCTTTAAAGACCGGGTCGGTAGTCGTGCCGGGAATATCCGACACGAGGGCTGTGTCCTGATGCGTCAGGGCATTAATCAGCGATGACTTACCGGCATTTCGCTTGCCAAACAGACCGATGTGCAGCCGGTTGGCACGGGGAGTATCGTTCATACGTTTAATCAGGCTTTAAGTTCACACATTAGAAACGGAAGTCGCGTTTTCCTTCGGCAATCCGTTCCAGATTTTCCAAGGCTCTTTTGCGGATGGCGGGATTCGGGATCTCTTCCATCTGCTTGCGAATCATGTCTTCAGCCAGTCGGCGTGTTTCGGGCGAAGCGTAGTCGCAGAGGTATTCTTGAAGTGTCATCAGGGCATTGGGGGCACAGCAGTTGGCTATCTGGCCCGTCTTGACCAGCGACATGAAACGGTCGCCCGTACGTCCTTCACGGTAGCAGGCCGTACAGAAGCTGGGGATGTAGCCCAATTTCAGCAGCCAGGCCACGATTTCATCCAGGCTGCGGTGGTCGCTCACATCAAACTGAGCAGAGTTTTCTTCCGGCAGTTCTTCGGTAGCATAGCCTCCCACGCTGGTGCGGGAACCACCGCTGATTTGTGACACGCCGAGGGCAAGTACTTTCTCGCGTGAACGCTGCGATTCACGTGTGGAAATAATCATACCCGTATAAGGTACGCTGATACGGATGACGGCTACAATTTTCTGGAATATCTCGTCGGAGATAGCGTTCTCGAAGGTAGAAGCATCAATGTCGTCGGCCGAGCAGATACGGGGCACACTGATGGTGTGCGGGCCTACACCGTAAGTCGCTTCCAGGTGTTCGGCGTGCATCAGCAGTCCCACGAAGTCGTAGCGGTAGGTGTTCAGGCCGAACAATACGCCGATACCCACGTCGTCAATGCCTCCTTGCATGGCGCGGTCCATAGCCTCCGTATGGTAGGCATAGTTGCTCTTTGGACCTCTGGGGTGAAGCTTTTCGTAATTCTCCTTGTGGTATGTTTCCTGGAACAGAATGTAGGTACCGATACCGGCTTCGTGCAGGCGACGGTAATTTTCTACCGTGGTCGCAGCAATGTTTACGTTTACCCTACGGATAGCTCCATTCTTGTGCTTGATACTATAGATAGTCTTTATCGATTCCAGAATGTATTCGATAGGGTTGTGAATCGGGTCTTCTCCAGCTTCCAGTGCCAGACGCTTGTGCCCCATGTCCTGCAGGGCGATGACTTCACGACGGATGTCTTCCTGTGTCAGTTTCTTGCGGGCAATGGTCTTGTTCTTAACGTGGTAAGGACAGTAGGTACAACTGTTTACGCAATAGTTTGACAAGTAAAGAGGGGCAAACATTACGATGCGGTTGCCGTAGAATTTCTGCTTGATTTCACGGGCCAGGCGGTAGATTTCCTCCACCAGTTCAGGGTCGTTGCATTCCAGCAGTACGGCAGCCTCGCGGTGGGAGAGTCCTTTACAAAGGCGCGCCTTTTCAATGATGGAACGTATCAGTTCCTTGTCCTGGCTTTTGCTTTGGGCATATTCCAGGGTATCGAGAATTTCTTCGTGGCAGATAAATTCTTCTGCCTTTTGAGAATCAATCTTGTACATAGCTGTAATGTAATTTATAGTGTTTTGCCGGGATAATCTCCTCGGCTTTTATCTATTTCGTAACCAATGGCAGCCAGCCGTTGTGCAAGCAGACGCAGTCCTTCGGCAGCTTCTGAGCCCATAGAGGCTTTATTGTCATACAAGGCATAATTCTTTCGCTGTTCTACCGGAGAGAGGTTGGGCATCACTACATTGGCACCTGCCAGTATGCCTTTCTCGCGCCCGTCGGGTGTAAGGCTTGCCAGGGCGGTGGTAGAAGGAATCAGTGCCTGCGGATGCATCAGCCGGAAGATGGAAAGCAGCGTGAGTGTCTGCGTGAGACTGCCGGGCAGGCAGGAAGCGAAAGGAGTGTCATGATGAGGCAGGAAAGGACCGATACCAATCATCTGGGGACGGAATTGTTCTATGAAAAGGATGTCTTCCACCAGGTGGTCGACAGTTTGTCCTGGACTTCCCACCATGATGCCGGTTCCCGTCTGGAATCCGATGCGTTTCAAATCGTTCAGACAACGCAGGCGGTTGGATAGTGACATGTCTTCAGGATGCAAGCGACGGTAATGTGCTTCGTTGTGCGTTTCGTGGCGCAACAGATAGCGGTTGGCACCTGCCTGAAAAAAACGTTCGTAGGAAAGTGTAGGGCGTTCACCAAGTGAAAGGGTGATGGCCACATCGGGGAATTCGGTTCGTATCGCAGTAACCACTTCCGTTACCCTGTCATCGTTCATGTAGTTGTCTTCTCCTCCTTGCAGGACGAAGGTACGGAATCCCAACTCATATCCATGCCGGCAGCAGGCCAGAATGGTCTCCACATCCAGTCGGTACCGCTTCAGGTGGCGGTTACTTTTTCGGATGCCGCAGTAGAAACAGTCGTTGTGACAACAGTTCCCTATTTCAATGAGTCCACGGATATAGATTTTGTTTCCGAAATGGCTTTGTGCTACGGCACGTGCCTTTTGCATGAGAAAGTCGAGGTCTTCCCCCCGGCACTCCAGCAGAAGGGTACGCAATTCACCGGGAGCCAGTGTCTGCTCCCGGTAAAGGCGTTCAATAAGTTCCCTCATGGGTTTATTCCTGATTATTGTTTTCGTACTTCAAGGTACGTTTCAGCAAGTCTTGGTTCAACTGGCGTTTTCCGGCTACAGGATCGTTGTGTGCGCTCGGGCCGGTTACGCATCCGCCTTCGCAAGCCATCATTTCGATGAACTGTGCATCCACTTTTCCGGTCTTGGCGTAAGCGCGGAGTACACCGATGTTCTTCTTCGTGAAGTCAGAGAACTGCATAATCTTGATGCCGTTGGCTTTCGGGCCCAGGTAAGCTTTCACTGCTCCAGCTACACCGCCTGCCTGTGCAAATCCGTGCGCTTCACATACGGATTCGTATGCCACTTTGTACGGGTTGGCCTGTTCCAGTTCGATGCCTAAGCCGCGGAACATCGGGTGAAGTTCTTCGAAAGTCAGCACGTAGTCTACGCATTCGTCACGCTGTGCTTCTTTTCTTTTGGCGATACACGGGCCGATGAAGACCACCTTGGCATTCGGGTATTTCTTTTTGGCAATGCGAGCCGCATAATACATCGGAGAGCCTGTGCTTGATACGTAAGGCTTCATGTCTGGGATGTGCTTGTTTACCAGTTCGATGTATGACGGACAGCAGGAAGTAGTCATGAATTTCTGTCCTTCTTCCAGCTTCTCCAGCAGTTCGTGTGCTTCGTTGCTGGTAGTGTGCATGGCACCTTCGGCCACTTCAATTACATCAGCAAAACCAATCTCTTTCAATGCTCCGTACACTTGTTCGATGGTAGCCTTGAACTGTCCCAATACGGACGGAGCCGGAATGGCAATTACCTGTTCTCCCTTACGGATAGCTTCCAATACATCGAACACCTGAGAAATTTCGAAGATGGCTCCAAACGGACAGGCATTCAGACATTTTCCACAATAGATACACTTGCTTTCGTCGATGTGTTCGATGTAGTGTTCGTCTTTGCTGATGGCTTTCACCGGACAAGCTTCCTCACAAGGCACCGGAATGTAAACGATGGCGTGATACGGACAACTCTTGTGGCAGATACCACAGCTGATGCACTTGTCGTGGTCAATCTGTGCCTGACCAGTCTTCTTGTTAAAGTGTACGGCACCCTTCGGACAGTTCATGTAGCAGCTTCTAGCCACACAACCCCGACAAAGGTTACTTACTTCATAGTTTACCTGCACGCAAGAAGAGCATGCTTCGTCGATGACACAGAGAATGTTTTCTTTGATTCTTTCCTTGCGTTCCAGTGTCTTGCGGGCATATTCAGAAAGCGGAGTCAGTTCGTCCGTTTCATCAGTCATATCCCAGCCCAACAGCGGGAGCAACTTATATTTAGTAACGGCACGTTCCTTGTGGATACAGCATCGTCCTACCGGCTGTGAGCGGCGAGGACTGATTTCCAGAGGAATGCGGTCAATTTTTTCTACTAATTGATTTTCTTTCCATAAAGCAACCAGGTTTTCCAGCAATTTATGCCGGACAATCATTACGTTGTTTGTAAAAGCCATAATCGAAATAAAAAGGTTTGTTAGTTATTAGTTATCCTAAAATTATAGAGTCCGTGTGCGGTTTACTCTTCCGTTTGTCCCTCGGCAGCTCTTAAAATCAAGGTGGTAGCTCCCAAGGTAATAATAGCTCCGTCTTCAATGCGGATTTGGTCTTTCGGTCCTAATATTTCATTCATCAGGAAAGTTCCTGTGATGCTGTCATTATCGCGCAGGGTGTAAATGATTTTCCCTTGCTTGTTCTTCTTGACGTTGATGTAACAATGCCGGCGGTCCAGACTCGGGTCATTGCTTTCGATGGGGATGTCGATGTCGTTACCTTTGCATCGGCGGCCGATGAGGTTATCTCCCTCATGCAGCGGAAGTACTTGCTTGTAGGCAAATACGTTTTCCACGGCCAGTATGTTGCCGAAATCCTGCATGCCTTCTTTCTCGTCGATTACTTCCTCCTTACGGTTGGCGGCATTCAGTTTCGATTTTCCGATACGGATGCTGAACTGCTTCTTGCAGTTGTCACAGATAAAAACGAGTGACTGTCCTTCTCCATACTTGGTTTCGTCAAACTGGATGAAGTTGTCACATTTGGGGCATCTTACTCTTTTCATTCTGTTTTAAAGGGCGTATTTATTTTGAAGTGAATACCCAGGCACTCTTGAATTCTTCCTGTTTACGCAGTGTCTGCACTTTCTGGTAAGCTTCGCCTGAAGTGGCATAACTATCCAGTGCGATGCGGAAACGTCCGTTCGATTCAAGCACCTGACAATTCTTGTATCCTTTCTGCTGGAATTTTTTCAGTTCACGTTGTGCATCGTCCGATGTCGGCAGACTGGCTACGATGATGTAGGCCGTCTTTTTACTTGCAGCGGGTTGTGTAGACACTTGCTTAGATGATTTGGCAGCCTTTGTTTCAGTTTTTGCTGTAGCCGTTTTAGCTACGGCTGTTTTTGCAGCAGGTGCCGCTGCAATTTTTTCCGTCTTCACAACTACCGGTTTCAGCGTGTTCACGTTGTTACGGACACGCTTTTCGCCCGTCTGCTTCTTTACAGCCTTCTGTGCAACTACTGTGTGAGGAGTTGTTTGTATGCTGGTGGCCACCGACTGGTTGCGGATGGCATCAAACATGCTGATAGAACCTAAAGAGGCGTAGTTTGCATCGTCCATGTACGTGTTTTCTACCGGAACGGAGAGCACGAAGAACAGGCATACAGCTGCAGCTATGGCCACTACGTTGCGCGTGAGATGGCGCAGAGAGAAATGCTTCTTCGGTTTGCTTGTTTCTTCCAGTATTTCCGGAACCAACGGCTTCGGAGAAGAAACGGGCAATGGCTGTAACTGCGGAAGCGTAAAGCCTTCCAAACCGTACAGACTTGGAGTGAAATAAGATGCGGCTGCCGGTTCAAAGGCATAACCGCCGTTCATGTTATAATAAATCGTACCTACGTTGTTCAGTGTGACCTGACCTTGCTGGTACAATTGGTCTTTCAGTTCAGCCACTGTTTTTTCAATCCGGCGGGTTGCATCGGGAAAGTCGGTGTTAAAAGCCTGCATGTACGACTGTACCAGCAGCCCATCGTTCATTATCAGTTGCGGATTGAATCCAATGGTGCGGAGGGGCGGCATGAATTCTCCTTTTTGGATGGAATATGCGGCCTGCCGTTTGTGGGCAATGAATCCTCCCAAGCCGGGAACGATGACACAATCATTCTCCAGCAATAATACTTCTATATGTTTTGCCAATTCAATCATATTGCAAAAATAATACATTTTTCTCTTATGTGGAGTATCTTTCAACGAGCATTTTTCGGAGGAAAACCAAATTTGTTGTATTTTTGCCGGAGAAAATGTAGAAATTCATTTACGCATGAAAAAAATGGGCTTGGGAATGCTCCTTGGGGGATTAGGAATGCTGGCAGGATGTCTGTCTCCCCAGCAGCACGGAGCAGAAAAGCAGGATGAAAATCAGGAAGTCATACAACGGTTGCAAGGCATCTGGCTGGATGACAACACGGAGGCACCTTTATTCAAAATTCAAGGCGACAGTATTTATTATGCCAGCCAGATTAATGCCCCGATGGCTTTTTCGGTACACAATGATACGATGACGGTGTACAGTGCCCAGCCCATTCATTATTTCATAGAAGAATGTTTGTCGTACAGCCTGCGCTATCGCACGTCGGTGGGCGAGACGGTGAGCCTGCATAAATCCGAATCGGATACCTTGTCGTTTGGTACGGTGGTTCCGGTGAAAGTGGTAGAAAACGGGGTGTTTGAGAAAGATTCGGTTATTTTTCACGGAGGAGAACGCTACAGAGGTTATGCGTACATCAACCCGACCAAGAAGCGGGTAACCCTTGTCAGCATCAATGAAGAAGGTCTTCCGGTGGAAAATATTTACTATGACAATATCATCCATATCTGTGTGTACAAAGGAAAGGAACGCTTGTTCTCCAAAGATATAAATAAGGAAATGTTTGCCCGCGTGGTTCCTGCCGATTTTCTGAACAACGCCATCCTGAGCGATATGGACTTTGTGAGAGTGGATGAAAAAGGTTATCGTTACGTGGCTACACTTTGTATTCCCGACGGAGCAGCTTGCTATAATGTCCGGCTGGATGTGAGCAAGGAAGGAAACATTGTTTTCTCTCGCTGAGCGGGAAGGTATAATGAAAAAATATCCTCCAGACTGTTTGGATGAAAATAGCAGTCTGGAGGATATTTTTTCATTATACCTGCTCTTTGAGCGAACGGTTTACTTGTTCTATGTAATCGAGGATTTCCTGCCGTCCGGTCTTGTTCTCCGAAGAAGAGATGAAATGCGGAGGAAGCTCTTCCCATTGTTCTTTCAGTGTGTCCAGGAAGCGGTTTACGCTGGCCTTCGTCTTTCCCACGCTCTGCTTGTCGGCTTTGGTGAAAATCAGGGCGAAGGGGATGCCGTTTTCGCCCAGCCATTCGATGAATTCTAGGTCGATGCGTTGCGGTTCCAGCCGGCTGTCGATAAGGACGAACAGGCAGGTCATCTGTTCCCGCTCCAGCACGTAGTATTCAATGAGTTTCTGGATTTTCTCCATCATCTTTTTTCCCCGCTGGGCATAGCCGTAGCCGGGAAGGTCTACCAGATACCATTCCTTGTTGATGAGGAAATGGTTGATGAGCAAGGTTTTTCCCGGTGTGGCCGAAGTCATGGCCAGTTTGGGATTCTTGGTCAGCATGTTGATGAGGCTGGATTTTCCCACGTTGGAGCGCCCGATAAAGGCATATTCCGGAAGATGAGTCTGGGGGCACATGTCGGCCCGTGAGTTGCTTACGACGAACTCTGCGCTGGTTATGTCCATAGGTTATATCTGTGAGTTGTTTTATGCAAAGGTAATATAAAAACGGGATTCGGTGGAAGACTTCCTTGAAAATAATGTCTGCGAAATGGAGGTCGGTTCTCGTTTTATCCGTATTTTTGCCATTCGTATTAAAGAAACGATAAACATGAATCAACAATATCCTTCAGTTTTATTGGAAAAAGCAGTGGGGGAGTTTGCCAAGCTTCCCGGCATCGGACGGAAAACGGCCATGCGGCTGGTGTTGCATTTGCTGCGTCAGGATACAGCCACGGTAGAAGCCTTCAGCAGTGCCATTTCTACCTTGAAGAAAGAGGTGAAGTATTGCAAGGTGTGTCATAATATTTCCGATACGGATGTGTGCCGCATCTGTTCCAATCCTTCGCGCGACGTGACCACGGTGTGTGTGGTAGAGAATATACGCGATGTGATGGCGGTAGAGAACACCCAGCAGTATCGCGGACTGTATCATGTGCTGGGCGGGGTGATTTCGCCCATGGACGGCATTGGTCCTTCAGATTTGGAGATAGAGAGTTTGGTAAATCGTGTGAAAGAGGGTACCGTCAAGGAGGTAATCCTGGCGCTGAGTTCTACGATGGAAGGAGATACTACCAACTTCTACATTTTCCGCAAACTGGCGGGCTGCGATGTGAAGATAACCGTCATTGCCCGTGGAATCTCCATCGGTGATGAATTGCAATATACGGATGAGGTGACGCTGGGACGTTCCATCGTGAACCGCGTGGCATTTACCGGAACCCTTTAAAAATAGAACGAAATGGAAAAAAGAATGACTCGTCTGCTCCGTGTGCTGGAAGCGGAATTTGCCTTGTTCTGGATGCTCGTCGTGGCAGGGTGTGTGTTGTATGAAACGGATGTATTGCCTCAGGGAAGTATGGTGGGCGATGCGCAGGCAGAATACATCTTGCAGACTGTCGGCATTTTGCTGACGGTATGTCTGATACCCTTGTCGCTGCGCATGTTCAGCCTTTCGCTGACGCGCTATGTCTGTCAGCTGTCCTTGCCCGAAGCGTTGGTGAGCTACCGCCGCTGGTGTGAAATCCGTCTGGCCATGCTGCTGGCTCCGGCACTGTTTAATCTGACCGTGTATTATACTACGCTCGATGTTACCAGTCTGTTGTGTATGGGCATGTTGCTGGTAGCTTCGCTGTTTTGTGTGCCGGGACGCGGCCGCCTGATACGGGAGCTTGATTTGCAGAAAGACGAACCGGAAAAATGAGAAGGTTATGAAACAGGGAAATGTCAGTCTTCGTGCACCCGAGCCGGAAGATTTGGAGGTGATGCTCTCGTTTGAGAACGATGCGGCACTTTGGGAACTGGGTACGGCTACGGGTCCTTATTCCCGTTACCAGATGAAACGCTACATTGCCGAGAATCAGAATGACTTGTATGCCGACGGGCAACTGCGGCTGATGATAGTGTGTGAGAAGCAGGGAGTGGCCGGTATTGTGGATGTGTTTTCTTTTGATGCGCGTCACAACCGGGCAGAAGTAGGAATTGTGGTACGGAAGGACTTGCGGGGGCAGGGAGTGGCGCAGGCGGCACTTTCTCTTTTGGAATCGCATTGCTTCTCTTTGCTGGGGCTCCGGCAATTGTATGCCTATGTGCCGGTGGGGAATGTAGCCAGCCGGAAGCTGTTCACTTCGGCAGGCTATACCGAACGTGGCATCCTGAAGGACTGGATACGGGTAGGCACTTCTTATCAGGATGTGTGTTTCTTTCAGAAAATCAACGAATTGTAGACTTGTAAAGACCTGATTCTGAAAAGGATTGGAAAAAAGACTTACATTCGGATGAAAACGCCAAAGAGTTTAGAATGAAACGCCCTTACGTTTTAGGTGAAACGCAAGGGCGTTTCACTTTAAATGTACTTGCGTTTGAAAACAAACGCTTAGGCGTTTTTGAAGGCTTGAAAGGGCTCTTTTTGAGGAGAAATGAATATAAAAAGAAAGGCAACTCATCGTACTGGATAAGTTGCCTTTC